>WLWD01006190.1_pt1 | contig 138777 bp, 105 predicted proteins | sample 6712731 | NCBI WGS metagenome assembly WLWD01 (sample SAMN12718690, study PRJNA576275) | sponge metagenome | isolation source: marine sponge | host: Mycale hentscheli | place: New Zealand: South Island, Marlborough, Capsize Point | collected 2014-11-01
GCCTAGCTACTGCTGTTGGTTAGTAATCATATAGCCTAGCTACTGCTGTTGGTTAGTAATCATATAGCCTAGCTACTGCTGTTGGTTTAGTAATCATATAGCCTAGCTACTGCTGTTGGTTAGCAATCATACCAGGCCACAACTTTAACTTAAACACTGTATAGCCTAGCTACTGCTGTTGGTTAGTAATCATACCGGCCACAACTTTAACTTAAACACTGTATAGCCTAGCTACTGCTGTTGGTTTAGTAATCATATAGCCTCGCTACTGCTGTTGGTTAGCAATTATACCTGGCTTATTCGATATTTGGTGCAAATTTTTAAAAAAATGTTTGTGGGTGTTCTTTGTTCAGAGACAAAAGTGCTGTTGGCTATAAAACAGTTCGAACATATGATTCCATCTTTTTCACAGTGTTTTTTCTTATATTAAATCAATAATAAGTGAGCAAATTTCCACAGCATACTATAGTCAGGAACATTGCCATATCCTCTGTGAGAAGAGCAAAAAAAGAATTCTTCATCTCTCTTTCCTACTCTCCAGATAGTATCAGCAATTTTTGGAAACCTACCATCAGCTATCCAAATCTAACTGACAGCATTCAAACATCCGTGTCAGATGGCCTCGAAAGTGTCACATCTGCCCAAGAAAGAGCAAAAATGTTTAACGACTTTTTTTGCCTTTTGCTTCTCTGTACCTGACTCTTCTAATGTCACTCCTACACTCTGCCCTTCATCACTTATATCCCCATCAGTAATCCCACTCTCCACTGAGTCAAAATTTCCATCTCCGACTTCCTTACTCTCTCTTGTCAGGAAATTACAGGAGAGAATTGTCCATGTTGCTCTCATGAAGTTCCTCCTACAGCACAATGTCATCTCAAAACATCAGTTATGTTTTAGGCCAGGTGGCTCAACTCAAGAGGCATTGGTTTCTATCACCCAATTCTGGCATCAGAATATGGAAGACAATTGCAGTTACCTTGGACCTTTCCAAAGCTTTTGACACTGTACCACATCAAGGAGTTATTGAGGCCCTCATAAAGGCTGCTATTTCTGGATCTTTGCTGGCCTGGTTCAAAGACTACCTGAACAAAAGATTTCAATATGTTACACCCCAAGGTTGTTCCATCCTTGGTCCTCTATTGTTCATTGTCTTTTTTGATAGCATCTTCCGTCTTTCCCTCTCTACTACAAGCAGCATGATTGGATATGCAGACGACGTCACTTATACTGTGAAGATAAAGGATGATGAGGATGTAATTGAGGCAAACAAAGACTTGATGAAAATATGCTCCTGGATAACAGATCATGGACTTTAAACTAAATTTGAACAAAATTAAAGCAATAATCATTTCCAGGAAATGCAAACCCCCCCCAAACCTGCAGTATCACTACTTGGACACCAACTGGAACTCATAGACCAAGCACCTCCTTGGATTCCTGTACAGAGTTTTCAGGGAGTATGGGAGTAACTACCTGTCCCCACTGTTCAAGTCTATTGTATTGCCACATCTCAATTATTGCAGCAGTGTCTGGGATCCTCAGCAAAAGTCCTACAATAATAAACTGGAAAGTGTGCAATCACTCGCTGCCAGGATCATCCTCAATAACTGGTCTTGATCATCTCACCAATTAAAGAATAGCTTGAATTGGCCAGCTCTTGAAATGAGGCGGCTGTACCAGAAGGTTTGTCTTTGTCGAAGAATTCTGAAAGGATCATCTATCATTTCTCCCTCATTTTTCCAGATTCATCCCCACCCCTGCTCTTCTCATCTTAATTCCCTTCCCATTTATCATCCTTACATCAGAACTCTTCACCACAAACACTGTTTCAAATGTGCAGTTATTAATGATTGGAACAGGGTCACCGATCATTATTCCTTCCCTCAGAGTTATTAATGATTGGAACAGGGTCATCAATCATTATCCCTTCCCTCAGAGTTATTAATGATTGGAACAGGGTCACCGATCATTATCCCTTCCCTCAGAGTTATTAATGATTGGAACAGGGTCATCGATCATTATCCCTTCCCTCAGAGTTATTAATGATTGGAACAGGGTCATCGATCATTATCCCTTCCCTCAGAGTTATTAATGATTGGAACAGGGTCACCGATCATTATCCCTTCCCTCAGAGTTATTAATGATTGGAACAGGGTCACCGATCATTATCCCTTCCCTCAGAGTTATTAATGATTGGAACAGGGTCATCGACCATTATCCCTTCCCTCAGAGTCTACATTCAAGAGTTCTCTAAAAAAACTGATTTTCAGATAATGTTGCATTGTATTATCTTATTATCATTCACTTTTTAGTCACTTCCTTTATCCTTCTGTTTCTCCTTTCAAAATAATAATATTCATAGACTATCACAACTTCACTTGATTAGAAGGTTAGAATCACAATGATGTATAATTCTAATGATAGCTGCAGGTAACACTAGCTAGCTATAGTTATATGAACCAATTGTATTTATCATCAATACAATTTAATCAAAATGTTGTTAACTGTGCCAAGATTAAGTGCAAACAGCATTTAGTACTTATTCACATAACTAGAAATTTAGAAACTCTATTTGGGTAAATATCTGCACAGAATAAATTATTTTAGCTTATTGTTTCATTTTGGCATCTACCACGCATTTATTTTAACATTTTAACGTCTTGGGGGTACGGAAAAAAACCGAAAAACAGTACACAATCAGCACCCTCTCTTGGCCCGCCACCTCGTAATGACGTCATTAGTTAGCTGACGTCATTAGTTAGTTGACGTCATTAGTTAGTTGACGTCATTAGTTAGTTGACGTCATTAGTTAGTTGACGTCACGCGCAGGACCACTCTGCGTGCTCCACAATCCAGACAATCGAAGTCCGGTTGTCTCCGCGACTATTTCGTTGTTAAGGAATAAACGTAGACGATAATGTCGCTAGTGGTAATTGCTGTGATATTAATCGCCTTTCCTACTTCCACCTTGAATCAGGGTAAGTTGTATTACGTTGTGTAAGCTACAAGTCGAATACTGTGGGCATTCTAATTACCATTATACAAAATTTAAAAGCTATAACTATCCTATATCAATAATACTGTTGTGTTCTGATTCCCAATTTCTATTCGTAGCTATAGACATGTAATGAGCTCATACATCAGACCTTACTACATGTGAATATAAGTGGACTAGGCAGCAATGCAAGTATAATTACACTATAATAAGCAATTATAGTACTGCACCTCTAGTTTTTGAAGCACAAAATCAGTTTTAGCAGTATGCTGAAATTAAAGCTGCATATTTTAATGAAGAAGTAGAGCCATCATTTTAACTCACACGCATTAGGAATTTCAATCACTGAATTGCGTAAAGAAAGAAAGTATGACTAGTGATGTGCTTGAGCACACATGGCAAGCGAGCCTGTGCATAAATGATACACTCCAGAAGAATCTATCAGTCCATTTCTAAATATATAAGTATGTAGCTGTTATGATCATACTTATCTAACAAAAACAGAACTACTTTCTTACCTCAATTTCCCGAGTACTGGTATTCTCTGTAGTCTCTAATATCGCATTCTGACTATCTGAGTTACCAGTAGCTTTGACAACAAGCACTCACAGCTACTATAAACGACCGAGTTTTTTAAATTGTCTGGTAAAAGGTCTCAATACCATAGTGACCTTTCGCCATAACATTTTGCATCTTGAAAAAACAAGAACTTTTAAAGAATTACTACACAGTGTTGAGTCTAACAGTAAGTTTTAATACCTAAGTGCATCTTGTGGTATTTATAAAAACCTAATACAAAATGGTGAACAATTAAATATCTTTGAATGATACGGGATCACTCAACTGAAAGATTCCGTTTAGTGGAGGTAATGGGAAGCAGTAGAACACAAAGCAGACACAAAAACATGAGGGTCAAAGTACAAAATGACATTAGTACGTCCACAAATATATACAAACAAACAAATATCCCAGATTTTCAATTGTGTTACCCCTGATGGTGTCTCGTTCACTTTGCTCACTCGCCAACTAGCTATCTTTGTGTGACATGGACATTGTTACCTAATGAGCACCATGACTATGCACACTTTTTTAATTATTTTTCATAAATTTTATATACTAATATAGTTGTTGAACCTTCTCCCTTGAGATTCTGGCAGTTTTCTAACTGCAGGGGCCGCCTTATTTCTACCACAGAATACTTCAGCTGTAATGACAAAAACCAATTTGGATCCTCTTTTCAAAGGACTTCTAATGGGATATGCACTAACTGTCCAGGTAAGAATAAGACATAGTCTTATGATTATAAAAATTGTATTTCCAGTGCCCCGTGTTCCAGAAATGCATTGACAGCTGTTCTAATTTAACCCCATACCACCTGCAGCTTTATTGTTTTATTACTAGTGATGTGATTGAGCACAAATGGCGAGCGACCTGTGCACAAACAAAACACTTCAAAGGAATTTATCAGTCTATTTCTGAAAGTATAAGTAAGTCGTTGTGACCACACTTTAGCTAACAAATACAGAACTACTTTCTTACCTCAATTTCCCCGAGTACTGGTATTATCTGTAGTCTCTAATATCGCATTCTGACTATCTGAGTTACCAGTAGCTTTGACAACAAGCACTCACAGCTACTATAAACAACCGAGTTTTTTAAATTGTCTGGTAAAAGGTCTCAATACCATAGTGACCTTTCACCATAGACCTAAGTGTGTCTTGTGGTATTTAGAAGCAACCCGGTACAAAGGGATAAAAAATTAAATTTTATTGAATGATACGGGATCGCTAAACCAAAACATTCTAGTGTTTAGTGAGTGTATGGGAAGGGGTAGACCACAAAGCAAACTAAAAAAATGCAAGGGTCAAAGTACAAAATGACATACATAAGTCTACACATATATAAACAAACAAGTAACCCTGATTTTCCATTGTGTAACCCCTGATAGTGTCTTGCTTGCTTCACTCGCTGGCCAATTAATAATACATTGCATAGTGCCCACTAAAAATGCATGGGAAAAAAATCACTGTTCAATTGAAATTGCACTGGGAAAGTGAAACAGCACGATAACTAAGTGAAACAGCACGATAACTAAGTGAAACAGAAGTGAAATAGTACAGAAACTAATAAGTGAAATGCCACGGTATCTAAGTGAAATAATACAGGTAAGTGCACCTGCATGCAGCTCCAGCCTTGGAAACATTAAGTTTGAATAGTTTGTAGTTGCAGGCTTTAGCACAGAAGTTCTACCAATATTAGACAAATATTTTCAACAGAGTTTGAGGAGCCATGGGTTGACGTTGAAGTTCCGGAGGAAGCTAATCCTGAAATACAGAGATAGTGAGTGAGCAATACAGTGTAGCTACAGTGCAAATGATTACAGAAAGAAGCCGTCCTACTATTAGCAAGTGATAGAATAGATAACTTACATTATTAAAGATTAATAGCACTCGTAAAGCAATTGAAATAGCATTCGGCTTTACCTCATGCTATTTTAATTGTGTTACTCGTGCTATTAATCCTGAATAGTATGGTTGCCCATGCTATTATCCTTACTAATGTGGGCCAAGGCAAACTCAATCATAAGAATGTTGTCTAACACTTTGTTCATTACAAATGTCATGCTTGCCAAATCATGTTAGTAAGTAAGGAATCTTGAAAAAAAAATTAATGACAGTATGGCGACTTTTTCTGGCCCACTTTCTTCCATCGTAATTCCATTGTATTTCCATCATATTTTCGTACTTTCATGGTACTTTCATCATCTCTAATATGACTTACACACTCTAACTCCACAATTCTCCTAAGTACCACTTCTGGATGTTTGCTGTAAGTTTACTAAAATCTGCACACTACTGCTATATGACAATAGAGGTGGGCAGAGTCGGTAATAAATGTCGGTTGATAATCGAGGACTTATACTACTTTCCTTTCAAAGGAAGTAAATTTTAGCTATTTAATTTCATAAGAAAATTTTATAGACTAACAATACATACTACTGAAATGAGCCAACTCTCGGAAGGTGTGAAAATGTAAAAGGACATCATATTAAATGATCTGGTCCAAAGAAAGAAATATTTTACAAGTAAAGATTGTCAACTTCATATACAACAACCGCCTCAAAATCTCTGGAACTGACTCAGATATTTTTAACTTTGTCCCCAATCCCCAAAAATACCCAAATTTCTCCTGGAAGATGGTCAACTAGCTGAAATTATACCATTTTAGAGAATTATCATCATTTTTATTATCTGTTTTTACCTATAAATCATGGGTGTAGGAAGCAATTTTAAAGTGTGTATCCATGACTTTAGTGTGAGTTCAACAAGGAACCAGTTTTATGATTAATGAGTATGATTGGTGCCCATTTTAGCTAAATGAATAGTTATATAATGTTTTCATCAATTTTCTTTCACTTCATATCAGTTTTGATTACATCCGTAACTACATAACCCTGCCCAATATTTTAGGTGTGGCAAATGCGGCAGCTTGATTGGCCACCAAATTTGACTGCCATTTTTCCAGTTGAAAAATTGAAGACAGAATAACCATTACTCATCGAATCTTCCCTTTGTTACTGGCTCTAGCAAATGATGCCGATTGCTCTCTAGCAGCAAAGGTTTTGAAAAACTAAGTCACACAGTATCATAACAAGCAGCAAAGGTTTTGAAAAACTAAGTCACACAGTATCATAACAAGCAGCAAAGGTTTTGAAAAACTAAGTCACACAGTATCATAACAAGCAGCAAAGGTTTTGAAAAACTAAGTCACACAGTATCATAACAAGCAGCAAAGGTTTTTAAAAACTAAGTCACACAATATCATAACAAGCAGCAAAGGTTTTGAAAAACTAAGTCACACAGTATCATAACAAGCAGCAAAGGTTTTTAAAAACTAAGTCACACAGTATCATAACAAGCAGCAAAGGTTTTGAAAAACTAAGTCACACAGTATCATAACAAGCAGCAAAGGTTTTGAAAAAGTAAGTCGCACAGTATCATAACAAGCAGCAAAGGTTTTGAAAAACTAAGTCACACAGTATCATAACAAGCAGCAAAGGTTTTGAAAAACTAAGTCACACAGTATCATAACAAGCAGCAAAGGTTTTGAAAAACTAAGTCACACAGTATCATAACAAGCAGCAAAGTATGCTTGTTATGATACTGTGTGACTTAGTTTTTCAAAACCTTTGCTGCTTGTTATGATACTTAGTTTTATTTTTCCTCACTAATATGTCTTCCTTGCCTTTATCAGCAAAAGTAACATTGATAATTTTTAGACACTTTATTTACATGTTCCTGAAATTCAACTATTGATGCACAGTCTTCAATGTTAAGTCCTCATATCAACCTAAGGAAGGTACCAACTTTGTAAATCATTCTTGTGTTTTTTCTAGCTAATCACCATAACGTAGATATTTAATTATGCAACTCAATGGATGACTAAGTACACTGTTTTTGATTAACATATATCTCATAGGCAAGGAACTTTACATCTTTATTATCATACAAGACCACATCAAAAAAATTTTAAGTCCTGTAACTCATTTTTGCAGTTAGTGTAGTATAGGAGCTTACCACCAGCTAAATTAGACACACTGTGACAATTATAGCAACTTCCCAACCCCATTCATTACGATCATCACAATACTACAATACTATCTCGTTCCACTCATCAGGATGCTTAGGGTTTACAAGTTTACATGTACTTTAACACAAAATATACAGTGCTTTTTAAACTCAACTCAATTGTGATCTTCTAACAGTGGCAGTTGGAGCTTCAGGAAGGCCTTTATCGTTTAGAAGCTTTCCTCTTCCTTGACACAAGTTTCTTCGCGTGATCCCTGAATGTATTTAAGTGATATAACGAGTTCTTATGGAGCTCAAGTGAAACTAATTCTCCACAAGATTCAAACACTCCCTGCAGTGCAAAATGCCAGAAGCTGCAAGCCCAGTCTAAATGAATCCTACATTATCAAATATACTAAAGCTTCTTGCTTTGATGACTAAACAGACCATAGATGAGAAGAAGGCTAAAAAGAGACGAGAACAAAGAAGGAGAAACAGCTAGATGAATTTGAACGAGAGAGAATTGAGGAAAAAGAACAAAAGGTGAACAAACAATTTGAGAACAGTTGTCTTTATTACAGCAGCAAAATTATTAACAATATTGAAGTCAGAAGTCCCAGGGAGAGAAACCTGCCAAAAGACTGAAAGGAAGGACCAGTTCTTTAGAGCAAACCAACTGGAGGAGGGGTGGATTGCATTGCCAAAAATCTTCTGCTGATGCAACCAGGAGAGAACATTTACTCTGCAATGATCATGTCTGAGAGAATCATGTGAATAAGGAAATGGGTTCCCTTGCTTGAACATGTTTTGACAGGATCTTATCTTGATACTTGTCATGCCCATGTTGATAGCTGTCTTGGTAAATTAAAAGCAGTATTATTGGATGCCAATGGTTTTACATGCCTTAGATACTCTCCATTCCCATATTAGACCTGGGGGTAGTTTACAATAGTCACAGTTATCAACCCATCATATACTTACTATGTTGAGGAAGTTTTAGAACTCAATCATCTAGCTAACTCTAATCTAAAAGCTGTAGCTAGCATTATCTTTATTGTTCTCTTCTTTCTACTTTACCTAGTGAAGGTTGAGAGCTTTTGTTTTTACCTCTGAAACTAAACAGCTCACAGTTAATTGCTCTCTTATTACTGGAAATACAGAGTCAAACTTCAGAATGCGAATAGACCTTATCGAACTTGCCATCATGATCTTGAACGTATGACTATTTACAACTTCACAACATTTCAGTTATATGATTAAGTGCTATTGCTGCTTAGCACAGTTAACAACATTGTGATTACATTGTATTGATGATAAACACAATTCATTCAGATAACGATTGCTAAAAAGATGAAGCATATGTCAGAACTGTTTAGCCATAGAAAAGATCACCCACAAACATTTTTTTAATTATGCTCCAAATATCCAAAAAAAAGTCAGGTATGATTATGTATGAACTGCCAGTTTCAGTTTACAGTGTTTAAGTTTTATGGTGGCCTTATACATTTTCTCAACTTCCTGGAGTTGCCTAAATTGGGAAACCATGCTAAATTGGTTCTAGCTGGGAAAACAAATCTGAAAAAAAAGACTACTCTCATATATTTTGACTAGACAAGTAATAAGTAAATATTAAATAAATATATTAACTGCCTTACACAGCTTTTTCTCCAAGTCTTAATTTAAGGTTAGGCTCCAAACTGTACAATAATTTCTTAGAAATGCTTGTCATTTTCTGTAATCTATCTATATAATAATACGCTTGTGTGTCCGACGACGACGACGACAGACGGTGTATGTATTCATGAATAATTCATGAGCTTTGTGTGGTTTGGTAAAGCGTCGTCACATTGTGATAGGTAAAGTGTCGTCATATTCAGTACAATGTGCAGATTATTTCTAAAAAGCGGGTGCAATAGACGATGAAAGGCGGCGTAACCTTACCTGCATTCTTACTTTACACAATATGTCAAGCACCACTATGTGGCGGGGTACTTGCTAGTTCCTTATAAATGCTTATTTTGTTTGTTTTGGTTTGTTTGTTTGTTTGTTTTTTCAAGTAAAACAGTTTTGCCGAGTGGTTACTATAGCATTGAAACCTCTTACTAGATGTAATTTAGTCTTTTTTACTACCGAAGCTACATACCTCTACTTGGAAAATTGAGGTAAGAATTGGGGAGCCTAACTGTTATTTTTGTATACAGATTCCGTAAAAGAAAAAAATTGGCTTTTATTATCAGATTCTACCTTGATATTTGTGCACAATAGCTTGCTTGCCATTTATGCTCAAGCACACTACTATTACAATAATTCTGAAATGACTGAATGGCTGCTGGCTTATATAGTCAGCTGGCTTATATAGTCAGCACGCCTGATTGCAAAAGAAGACAGTGGCTGAACACGTACAACAATAGAATGGAGGCTCTGCTCCCTAGTCTTTCTAGGCAAATGAGATCGAAAGGCAAATTAAAGATTAATTATAAAGATAGTGTTCAGGTCCTAGACCTTCACACAGTCACAGCTAACAACTTAATGAGCCCCTCCCATCTATGACTTCTGCATTACACAAACCCTCATCCATTATCACCTATAGAAACTCCAACACACTCCCAAGCATCATTCAATTATAGACTTAGGCATTGGTCTTTCCCATGTACTCCATTATAAACTTACCTCATACAAACCCACTAGCTGTTTACTTTGGTTCTAGTCACTCCCTTCATATACTCTTGTAATGTAGTTCTTAGTAGTGTTATTACAGTTGTGAAAGTCAAAGTTCTTCTCTCTCTCCTAGCTGTCTTTGTACAGTAATAGTTCTCTGCTCCCTGGCTAGTAGAGATCTCTGTCTTGCTACTTAGTTCAGTTAGTGTTCTAGTCATTGTAGTAGTTAGTCAGTCGCATTGTGTCTAGATAGATTGAGCTTTAGTAGTGACAGAAGTGTTGTCTGGTGCATAGCTTAGTTCTTAGGTGATAGCTAGGCCTTAGAATTGAGTAGTGTGTTAGATAGCTGGTCCTTCGATTGTCGCTTGATTAATCGTTTCTGTCCTGGGCGCCTTACACCCACTCAGATAGGTTGATAAAAGTGTGTGCATGTGTATGAAAGATATTAAAAAGTATATATATATAATTGTTTCTGTTGAGGCCTGCAAGGACACCTGATGAAAGCATGCATGCTCATTTAGCCGTTGTCGGAGTTTGTTGATGTTTGACTGTCACTAACTTAAAATGTATACACTTTTTCATCTTACCTTAGTTACACATTTTTTCATCATTTTTCATTCTCTATATTGTGTTCTATCAATTACAAATTCCAGAACGCCCCACAATCACAGAAAAGGAATATCCCTGTCAGGACGTGATCATTAAGTTTCAAATGTTATTGTGTCTGCTACAGTTCTTACTGATACTTACTTGTCTGCTTATAGTGAATTTCAAGCTACTTTCACTTCTTCTATTGATGACCCTGTGACTGACAGCTCTAGCTTAATTGCTGCCACCATCCAAATGAATACAATTCTCGCGGTCCAATCACAAATATTGATATTCGTATACATCCTGAATCTAGAAAGTACACCATTTTTTTCAACTATTTTTTGGCCCAGTGTGGAGGATGTTGAGGGTAGGTCTCCACCACACTTCTACATTGAGTGATCTCCGTATTCCTGAGTCACTGTCAAGACAAGGATGGCCAGATGAAGAAGACTACCAGCAGTCATCTTAGAGTGGATATGTGGTGAAATACTTCCACACATGCTCACAACAGAGAACAACAATTCTACTGTCTAAAGCTTATACAACATTTATTAGATTATTAACTATAATTTATTTTATTTTATTTATCTAGCTCCACCCATTTACTATTCATGCATCTCACATTTTCTCATTTCCCATTTACTCTTACCATACACCTAGTATTTTCACATCACACACACTTCCTGTTTCGTTTATATCAGCTATACCTTCTTGTGTTCAGTCCGGGGAAACTGCTCCTCTGCTAGAAGTAAATTTCAAGCTTAAGTTGCGGTTCAGTTATTCTGAACTCTGGTGGTGGCACTACTTTATTGTCTCAGCATGTCACACCACACGATTAGCTTTTGCATACATGTCTATTAACTTCACATTCAGATCATTATTTGTGGAATGGACATAATTATATCATGTTGCTGTTGGCTTTTATTATCATTATAATATAGTATACCTGGCTGTTGTGAGAACTTCGCCACTAAACATCGCAGTTGCTAATGAGCGGGTGAGTATGGAGGTGGAGTTTGAGAGCAGCAGTATCAACAACACCCAGGTGTCGTGGCAATTCTCTAGAGGCACATATTCGTACTACCTACCTATCACCGCTTATTCTGTGACGCTTGACAGTAATTCTGGGAGATTTACCACAAGTGTGAAATTTGACCCTGCTCGTCGCGTTAATTCAGGGCAATATGAGGTAATAATTAATAATACTGCTCCCGGAATAGTTGTTGCAGGACCTTTCATACTTACTGTACGAGGTACGCCGTTGGGTTATGTTTGTACTATTACAACATTATGCGTGCATTATTTTCAGTATTGCCTAAGACTCCTAGTCGTCCTGTTCTGAGAATTGTCGATACTTCTCTCACTTTTATTGAGTGGAATATCCCACCTTTCAACAACTCTGCCCCAGATGAAGCACCTCACAAACTGGTATTGAAAGTGACTAATGACTCACGATATCAAATAGAGCTGCCTCCGAACACCACAAGACTCTCACTAAGGACAGAACCTGGAGAATTGTACATGATAACAATTACCAGCATCAATCCTGATGGTGCTGCTACATCTGAACCCACTACTTTGTTTCGTGAGCCTGCAGGTTAGTAGCCACATTGTATATAGTACTTGTGTAAACTGCAATATACTAGTGATGTGCTTGAGCACAAATGGCGAGCGAGCCTAAAGACTATACTATTTTTATATGAATGATTTTGACTTCTAACACTGAAGCTACTGAAAATAAGGTCCAGTTTTTTTATTTAACATACAGGGTAAAGGGATTTCAGTGCCATAGTAACAACTCTCTGGAACTTCTTGAATTGAAGGAAAAAAACAACAACAAAACAATACACGTTATTTAAACGTTTTCTTTGTGATATTCTTTAGCTAAGTAGTGGTTGTAACAATACACAATGCTTTGACACAAGTGGACATGCACATACACAGACTTACCTTAGCGGTAGTCTAGTGGACAATGTATTTTCAAGTAAATACTGTTGCGCACGGCTTATGACCATGACAAAGAGCGCACCCGCAAAAGAATTCAAAACAGTAAACAATTCAATTTCTAGGGTGATACGGGTACTGATCGATAAACCAGAGGATTCTGTTTAGTGCAATTTGGGACGGGGTCGACCACATAACTAACACAAAAAATGCGAGGGTCAAAGTACAAAATGACATACGTACGTCCAAACATATATACAAATAAACATCCCCGATTTTCGATTGTGTTACCCCTGTAAGTGTCTCGCTCGCTACAATTATGTATGCAAATGTAATGTTGCATCTTTATATGTGCATACACGCATGTCACTTCTGTGTGTGTGAGTAGACATCATGTCACCTCTGTGTGTGTGAATACACATCCTGTTACCTCTGTGTGTGTGAGTACACATCCTGTCACCTCTGTGTGTGTGAGTACACATCCTGTCACCTCTGTGTGTGAGTAGACATCATGTCACCTCTGTGTGTGTGTGAGTACACATCCTGTCACCTCTGTGTGTGTGAGTAGACATCATGTCACCTCTGTGTGTGTGAGTAGACATGTCACCTCTGTGTGTGTGAGTACACATCCTGTCACCTCTGTGTGTGAGTAGACATCATGTCACCTCTGTGTGTGTGAGTAGACATCATGTCACCTCTGTGTGTGTGTGTGAGTACACATCCTGTCACCTCTGTGTGTGTGAGTACACATCCTGTCACCTCTGTGTGTGAGTAGACATCATGTCACCTCTGTGTGTGTGAGTAGACATCATGTCACCTCTGTGTGTGTGAGTAGACATCATGTCACCTCTGTGTGTGTGAGTACACATCCTGTCACCTCTGTGTGTGAGTAGACATCATGTCACCTCTGTGTGTGTGAGTAGACATCCTGTCACCTCTGTGTGTGTGAGTACACATCCTGTCACCTCTGTGTGTGTGAGTAGACATCATGTCACCTCTGTGTGTGTGAGTAGACATCATGTCACCTCTGTGTGTGTGAGTAGACATCATGTCACCTCTGTGTGTGTGTGTGAGTACACATCATGTCACCTCTGTGTGTGTGTGTGAGTACACATTATGTCACCTCTGTGTGTGTGTGTGAGTACACATCATGTCACCTCTGTGTTTGTGAGAACACAAGATTATTTGATGGACTGACTATGTGCCACCTTTCTTTAAGAAGGGTTCATTTGTCTTCTTTGCCATTGACAATACAGACTTTAATGAAGACACTGTAGATGGTAAAGGTACCACACATGGTACTATCACAACAGTGTACCAAAATGCGAATGTACCTGGAGAACTAATTGTGCCCAACCTAGAGGTTGGTGATGCTTCAAACCTATCTGTTCTTCCTTGTCACATTCTCATAAAGTCGTGTAAAAAAACCCACCCAAGCTAACACCAGACAAGAGACAGTAAGAGTTTCAGCCAGGTACCTCAGGCAGAAAGCCAACCTTGGTTGGATAATTGCTTTTACTCTATCAAGGTTAGAGACACTAATAGAATCATCAGGTCTCTCACTGACCAAATTAGGTGCTTTGCCCCGGCTCCCAGAGGTTGTATATGAGTGGTCAGCATTGTTGGCCATGATGTTGCAAGCATCTCAATTGAATAGCTTAGTAGTTGAAGATAATCCAGCTGTCATAACTTTTGACATGCACTTTACAACAAGGCAGTACAATTGTTTGATGCAAGACCCAATCTCAAAAGTAATTTTTTTCCGAGACTGGGTGAGCTTCATGTTGTGATAGCTGCCCTGAGAGAATTGACACTGATGGGCGTGGACAAGCTCAAGACCACACCCTACCACCCTGAATCAAATGGAAGCATCGAGTGGATGCATAGGACTCTGAAGTCCATTATCAAGAAGACTATTGAAAGCAGGAAGGACTGGGTCTTCTAGCAAGTGCCCTATGCTCTGTTCTCGCTCAGAAGCCTGCCACTAGAGGGCACTCCTTTTGACCTGGTGCACGGCTTCCGGCAGAGAACACCTCTGGAGGCTATGTACCACAGCCTGGTGGAGCAGCAAGGAGGACAGCAGCAGCAACAGTTGTTAGTGAGCGAGTGGGTAGATAGAATGGCAGGTACAATGGAAGCCATGAGAGAGGCAGCAGCACTAGGTGCAGCTAAGTGTGCAGAGTAGCGCAAGAAGCAGCATGACAAGAACACTAGGCTCGGGAGCTTCAGTAGAGGGGACCTAGTCTGGTATAGGATCCCTGGGATGCACAATAAGTTGGGAGAGAGTTGGGACGGCTCATTTGAGGTTGTAGAAAGGAAAGGGGATGTGACGTACAAAATCAGGAGGAAAGGCAAAATTAGGGGTGAGAAGGTTATACATGTGAATAATTTAATGAGGTATTGTGAAAGGAAGGATAGTTGAGGAGTTTGATGGTGTGTTGTGTGGTGAAACAGGAACAACAAATGTGTGTGCCTGAGCACAGAGTTAAGGCATTGGTGGAGTACAGGAAACCTTCCACCAAGAAGCAGTTGCGAGCATTTCTGGGGGCAGTTAACTTTTATAGGAGGTACATTCCAAAGATACACCAATAAACGTCCAAGCTGACGCCTGCCACCTCTGACGCCATGCCAGCATCGGTCAAGTGGGAGAAGCCCATGGAGGAGGCATTCAGTTATTTATGTAAGTCTCTAGTTAGTCATGTTTCTTTATGTATTCCCACCTGTAATGATGAGTTTGTAGTGGAGACAGACGCCAGTGCTACAGATGTGGGTGGAGTTCTGTCTTTCAGAAGGAAACAGCAGTTACATCCTGTAGCGTACTACTCCAGTCAACTCCAGGGAGCTGAGAGAAACTATGCAGCCCAAGATCTGGAGGGTCTAGCTTTGGTGAAGACGATTCATCACTTCAGTTTTTTCCTCTATGGAAGGCCATTTGAAGTCATCACAGACCACAAGTCCCTAACATTCATCACAACAGGACCACAGAGAAACAGGAGGATTTTGAGGTGGGCCTTAGAGCTTACTAACTATTTGTTCTCAGTAGTTTACAGAAAAGGAGCAGAGAACACGATGGCAGACTGGCTGAGCCGTCAATATGGAGAAGATCAAGAGATGAATCAGCCAGCACAGTCAGCTGTCAGCAACAAGAGCAGCACAGACAGCTAAAACAAGAAGGGGGGGGGGGGGGGGGGGGGGGGAGAAGATGTGAGAGAAGTCCCTCACCCACATCAAACTCCTCTCACAAGGAGTCGAGAACTGATTAATCATAACGTAATCAACTTAATTACGTAATTGGTGGAGTGGCCTTGATTGGTGTTCGTTTGCTGTTTTCATGTAATGTTACCAGTAACAGCTCCTAGTGACACACACCATTTTTGTGCTGCTTATGATTTCTATGTCATGCACATCATGATACTGGGCACGTGCAGAGTTTGCTATATTTGCACATGTCCAGGGAGTTAGTCTGCACTCATTGGCTCTGTTAATAAGTTAACTTCAGACAACCTGGTTCTATCTAATTGTGCCTTAAGAGGCCAATAACTAAACCTAACCTTCTGTGACAAGCAGATTCTGGTGGCAGCAACAAACACTTTGTTGCCTCCACTGTTAGTTGGCGGAAAACCACCCATTCCAGTCACATGTGGCTCTTTATTAACTTGCTTTAGAGCAATTTTTCACAAAGATGCCAAGTCTCAAAGATACTAGCCTGAAACCAATTGAAGACATTATAAAGCTTATGCAAATGAGGGAAGCAATAAATCAAAACTTATTAAAATTGCAAATTGTAGCCTGCTTGAAGTCCAAGATGAGAATGATGTTGAAGAACTTGGTATTTGGGAAGAGCAGCAGTCATCTAGTGCCATGTTTAAGTCACTGATGAACTACTTGCACTGGGTGGAAATGATCTTGCTATTCATACAATTAGCCAGGAATGCTGACCTCACTCTTCATCTGGAAGCTGGAGATGTTCTAAGCAAGCTGTTCTTTGCATTTGATTGCATCAAATACAAAAGACTTTGGCCTAGGTACGTTTGCTGACATGAATTAATTGAAGACAAAGCATCCTGCAATGTGGAGAGCGCTTGAGGAAGGAAACATATCAGTCACCAAGAGTGAGACTGCATTTGTTTCAATAGGTGCAGACCATGCCTGTGAGCATCTGAAGAGGATGATGAAAGTCCATTCTGGGTTAGTGGGTATTTCCAGTAATGCCAATGCCAGGCAGAGGTTCTTTTTGGCTTCTAGAGATATGTTGTATAGTAGATGAATTTGAAGATCACTTTGTCCTGAAACTAACATACTTCTGAAGGGTACCATGATTTACAGCCCACAGTTATCAAGAAAGAACATGAAGCTATTGATAAAATTAAAGCTGCAATTCTTAGCCATGGGAACCCTTTTGTTGTCGAAGGTGATCAGCTATTCAACTCCATTACGAATGCATACGTTCCTCAAGAGTATGTTTCACAAATCTTGAGCATTGATACTACTGGACAGAAACTTTATGAGGAGTATATAAATGAACGTATGAATGGAGATGTCAGCCTTTGGGCACCAGTCAAGAAACAGAGCAGCAAGATGTATTTATCTGGCAGCAAGAAGCTGACTTTGAACATTTGAGACCAAACAATTGACCTGAAAGAGACCAGAAACCTATATGGTCGTTTGATGGTCCTCACCAGATCAAATAGGAATATTGATCAGAAGAATGCAATAGGCAATTATGAGTTCACTCTGACTCCAAGATCACTTTTTGCAACAGATGGATTGATGTTGCCATCTACTGACAAATCCAAACTGATTCACATTCTTGAAAAGTTAGGTGATGAACAGACAGCAAATAGTGGCTCTGAGGATGATAGCACAGAGACTGCATGTTACTTCATAAAGAGGCCGACACTCTAATGATCTGCTTAGAAGTTGGAGCATCACAGCGCCATCCTAATGCACAGTCAGTGTTTTTTACTCCTGACACACAGATGTTTTATTGTCACTATTGCACACTATGAGAAGCTTTGCAAAAAGACATCACTTATGATGGTGTCTGGTGCAGTAAACATTGAGCCTATTTGGACAGCTTTGGGCATAGATAAAGCTGAAGCTTTGCCCATATTTCACGCTTTCACTGGAGCAGACACTATAGGCAAATTTTCTAGTGTTAGTAGAACAAAATGGTTTCAGCAATACATGAAAGCTGAAATCAGTTTACCTAGAGCACTTTTGAAACTACTATTAGATGGTGATATACCAGAGGATGTGAAGGAGGAATTGGTAAAATTTGTTTGCTTGAAATGCTGTCCCAAAGATGTTTCCATTGCAAGTGTACCTGAGTTGAGATGGTATTTGTTCTGCAAGCAGCAAGTTACCACCTACACTTGTGTTCTTGAAGAACACATCAATCATGTACGATGGCAAAACCGAGTGTGGTGCCAAGCTCATCTCTCTCAACAACAGCTTTTTGATCCTCTTCAGTGTGGCTACAACAAGGTTGCAGATAGTCATGTACTGCCAGTTACTGTGATAGTTCTTCCTCACCACCACAGGCCATCATTGAGATGGTCATATGCCAATGCAAGACTAATTGCACCACACATGTTCATGCAGGAAGAACAATTTAACTTGCACTGAACTTTGCTCGTGTGATACAGCATGTGAAAATGATGACTGCAACATCGAAAATGAAGACAGTTGCATTGATGAAGTGTAGCTTATATCTTAATGAAACATTTTAGTACTAGGAAAAAATTCACTGTATTATTTCAATTTTATTGTAACTACCAAATTTAGCATTATTAATAGGGTATGAACACCCACAAATGGCTTTATCTGTGATTGGCATTTTAATTGTCAATTATAAAGCCACAAAAGTACTGTGTGCAAATGTAAACATTACTTTTTAGATTCCTCTCATCATGAGCTTTCAAAAAATATGTGATTTTGCTAATCACTATAAAATTTAAACGAAACATTCTTTTAAACATAAACTACTATAGCCTGATTCCAGTTCTATTAAACAACATCTGCTTCAAGTTTTCATAAGTGGTACCTCTTTCAATGCATCTAGCTACCCTAGCTTCCGTTCACTGTCTTTTCTATCTTTTTCCAGCTTTTCTAAAGTAGATGTGTGATCCTGAATTATTTTAGTCTTTCCTCTCTCAAGCCTCGTTATATAGTATCTGTTTGACCCTTAACTAAAGCAACCTTTCCTGCTCCAACTTATCCATTCTATCATTTTGTTGCTCCAACAAAGAGGCCATCTGTTGCATGATCATAGCTAAGGGTCAGTAGAACCACTAGCAACCTCCCCTTGTGACATACTGTCTTACTTAAACAGAGAAGCCTGCGAATAATTTATTATAGTACTCTCACTAGTTGTAGACAAGATACTATCAGACTACCTAATCACTATCCAGCCCAGCAGAAAATAGCTCCTCTTCCCTCTCTATTCCTACTTCCACAACTTTACTCCTACCTCTCTTGGAACCTCTTTTGTTCTGACTCTGCTAGCAGACTCCAGAGATGACGTGTAAGCAAACACAAACAGTAATGTTAGCAATGTCCTCTCCAAACTTCGATAGTTTCAACTCAAAATGTTCTTCGATTCTTTCACCTCTAATCCTCTCAATTTTTCAATGTGTTAGCGTGGTGAACGAATCTTTTGAAGATTGCAGTTAGATGGAGGCTCTTCAGTAGCCACTGCTGCTGCCACATGTGGGTATTATGGCCGATATTTGCAGATGTAACACTCCCCAGCCACAACACTGTTATTCAGTCGCTGCCACCAGGGTTAAGGTTGGCCGTACCAATACTCTCAGCAAGTTGACAGTTTATATATTAATAAAAAATAGATTAACTAGGTGATGTATAGAGCAATGGCTCACAGCACATTTACCAGAACCAGTGATACTGAATGGTCACATGTGTGTTAGTATGATTACATGGTGATACTGAATGGTCACATGTGTGTTAGTATGATTACATAGTGATACTGAATGGTCACATGTGTGTTAGTATGATCACATAGTGATACTGAATGGTCACATGTGTGTTAGTATGATTACATAGTGATACTGAATGGTCACATGTGTGTTAGTATGATTACATAGTGATACTGAATGGTCACATGTGTGTTAGTATGATCACATGGTGATACATGAATGGTCACATGTGTTAGTATGATCACATGGTGATACTGAATGGTCACATGTGTGTTAGTATGATCACATGGTGATACTGAATGGTCACATGTGTGTCAGTATGATCACATGGTGATACTGAATGGTCACATGTGTGTTAGTATGATCACATATTTACCACTTTGAATTCTTTGCGAGTGAGTTAAAAACTTACCAGATTTCCATTTCTATTGAAGTTTGTGGCATGGTAAGTTAATATGCTATTTGTCATAGTTATAAGCACTATGCAGCAGTATTTACTTGAAAATTCAGTCCACTTGACTAACCATGAAGGTAAATCTTGTGTAAGTATGTTCAGTTGTGTGAAAGTAAAGCGTTTAAATAACATGACTTTTTTGTTGCCTTTTTTTTATATTCAAATTGCAGGGGGAGTGGTTACTATTGGCATTTGCTATGGCATTAAATCCCCTTTATCGTATAATACATATTTTAAAAATTCGACTTTTTTTTTGTTAGCAACTAAAATCAATCGTTTATCAATAGTGTAGTTTTAGGCTTGCTCACCATTTGTGGTTGAGCACATCACTAGTACGATTGATTACATAGTGATACTGAGTGGTCACATGTGTGTTAGTATGATTACATAGTGATATTAAGTGATCATGTGTTAATATGATTACATAATGATAATGAGCCATCACATGTGTGTTAATAGTGATAATAAACCATCACATGTGTGTTAATAGTGATAAAGAGTCATCACATGTGTGTTAATGGTGATAATGAGCCATCACATGTGTGCTAATAGTGATAATGAGCCATCACATGTGTGTTAATGGTGATAATGAGCCATCACATGTGTGCTAATAGTGATAATGAGCCATCACATGTGTGCTAATAGTGATAATGAGTCATCACATGTGTGTTAATAGTGATAATGAGCCATCACATGTGTGTTAATAGTGATAATGAGTCATCACATGTGTGTTAAGGGTGGCCGCACATAGCAACGCGCACTGCCTGTAGATCCGGACATTAATTTATTCCCCGCCAATACCCCACCATTTGATAATACGCGAGCAGAAACTATCGCGCAGTAGTAGCAGAAGTATACTTTGCGAATTTGTGGTGTTTTAGTTTAGCTTCTTATTGTCTCATATCCGTTTACAGCAACTCTCCATACGTCGTCTGAGCTCACGTAGCAAGGTGCACCAGGCTGTCTCTCCTCCTGTAGCCGTTCTCCGGACTCTGCGCACCTGAACTCAAGCGGATGGATATACCAGGCTCAATTTCTGCGGACCGAAGACTTCCCAAGCTGCGCAGATCTAATACCTTCACCTATGGCTATCTCCAATAAACTGCTCTCTCTTCTGACTCTCTTGTTATTGTTGTATTGATGTTTGTTTACTCTTGATATAGGCGGGCTCTTTTTAGAACCAATACAAACTAATTGAAAAAAAAATTGCTCGCGTACTCGTAGTATGAGATATGGGGGTGGGGCTATTTCTTAAGAATTGCGAGTGAAATAGAAGTATCCAATTTTGAATCAGTTTTTCTTGGAATCAAATAATGAGAACGACTATATTTTTTGCACACGTGTAGAACACAAAAAAAAGAAGGGCACCACAATTTGAATTTTTCAAAATCTTATAAAAGGAAAAAAATGTAAATAAATCATAACTTAATATTGAAATGGAAAAAAAACTCGTTGTCTTGCCCTAGAGTATAGTCTTGGCTAGCGGCGTAGAAAATTCTGGAGCTCCAACTTGCCGCACCGCTCCAAAAAGTTGTTTCAAAGTGTTACATCGGGTCCATGATATTTCCTTCAGATTCACTCCAAAGTCGGTGTGCAGTATCTTCGGCAGGTACTTTATCCTTCTAGTATAGTAGAGTAGCCCTGCAAATAAAGAAAGTAGCAGAATCGTGCTTAGCAACCAACCGGGTAAAAATTGCGTGGGCGGTGTGCGGCCACCCTTAATAGTGATAATGAGTCATCACATGTGTGTTAATAGTGATAATGAGCCATCACATGTGTGCTAATAGTGATAACGAGCCATCACATGTGTGTTAATAGTGATAATGAGTCATCACATGTGTGTTAATAGTGATAATGAGCCATCACATGTGTGTTAATAGTGATAATGAGTCATCACATGTGTGTTAATAGTGATAATGAGTCATCACATGTGTGTTAATAGTGATAATGAGCCATCACATGTGTGTTAATAGTGATAATGAGTCATCACGTGTGTTAATAGTGATAATGAGCCATCACATGTGTGTTAATAGTGATAATGAGTCATCACATGTGTGTTAATAGTGATAATGAGCCATCACATGTATGTTAATAGTGATAATGAGCCATCACATGTATGTTAATAGTGATAATGAGCCATCACATGTGTGTTAATAGTGATAATGAGTCATCACATGTGTGTTAATAGTGATAATGAGTCATCACATGTGTGTTAATAGTGATAATGAGCCATCACATGTGTGTTAATAGTGATAATGAGTCATCACGTGTGTTAATAGTGATAATGAGCCATCACATGTGTGTTAATAGTGATAATGAGTCATCACATGTGTGTTAATAGTGATAATGAGCCATCACATGTATGTTAATAGTGATAATGAGCCATCACATGTATGTTAATAGTGATAATGAGCCATCACATGTGTGTTATTTAGCTCCACGTGTCCATAGTATTCACATTCACAGAGTAAATCCTGTCAAGTTTAATGTCACAGTACTGGTCGAATATACTGGGGCTGGCTCATCAGCTAGTCTGGAATTCCTACATACTGAATTTAAGAGCCTTGAAGGAAGTATGGCTGGTTGGCATCCTCTAAATCCACACATTCCATTGGTAAGGGATGCCAATAGCATATTCTTATGGAAGGCTGAATTCATGAATCAAAGTTTTGCTGCACTTCGGAGAGTAGAGTTTAGGTTTAGTATAAGAAATAAGTTAGCAGCGGGCACTTACTTCCACAATTTAGAAGGAGTGTCAGGTTAGTGGTATGTTTGTGCATGTTCTAATTTGTGTTAATCTTCCCTATCAATTGCTACTCCTAGCGCTGCCTGGACAACCCATAATACTGAATGGAATTGCAGACTCCACGTCTATTAACATTTTAGCACGGCTTCCTACCAAAGGCACTCCTCCACTCAAGACTCTCTATACCATCCTCTCTAGCCCAGGTTACCCCATTCGAGCATTCACCAAATATAATAATCTAGAGTTGGGTGAGGAGGTGAGAGTAGCTATTTCTGGTCTGGTTCCTAATGTGTCTTACACAGTACGCATGTATACTGATAACGAAGCAGGATTTGGTCCATTGAGTCCTGAGAAGACATTTACAACAGGTGAGATGAAGCTCTTCAATTTTAGAGGGGCTAGAAAAAAAAAGTCATGTCATAATGTTAGAATTTTCTAGCTTGTTTTTATACTATAAAACTACTGAGCCATTTAACAAGTAAGAAATTATGGGCCATGTTTTTCCTGATGCCATAGCATTAGCAAAATGCTTTATCTCACTGAATTCTTTTATAAAGGTTAATGTATCGGATTCCAAGTTAAAAAGCAGACTGTTACTTCAACTCTGTAGTATGTAAATATTAATAGTAATGCCTACTGCATGTATGTGTTTCCAATTATTGAGTAAGCTGGGCTATATCAACAATATGATGTAGAGTATACTATAATATTGAGTACATGTACTGTATTTATATATATATATATATATATTCCCGCTGCGATCATACTGCTTTGTGGCATCAACAAGAGATGGCTGTGAAGCTATACTTGAGATAGTCTCTGCTGCTCTCAAATAAGCTTTCTCTTGTTTCAACCTCACTTAGTTTAGTTGGGTAGTGAGTATGCAAGTGACTGAGTGAGCTTCCTTTTGCTACAACTCACTTCTTATACCATGTGCAACTTGGGGAATCCTTGTTTAGGATTTCCATGGCCATCAGGAGAAAAACAACAAGATAGAAATTTAGCTCCATCCACAGTTGCAACTTGACCTACTCAGCATGCGTGCAAAGCCAAGCTGGCTGTGCCTGTAGTCAATTTTAAACTGACCATGCTAATAATAAACAGTCTATAGCTAATAGTAGAAACAATGTTACCTAGAATGCAGCTAGAATAGCCGCTAATAACTTATGGCAAGTACCAGCTTCAGTTTGAAAGCTGCTGTATTGAAATATGCTCTAGCCATATATAGCCCAGCTTTATCACTTAGCTAGCATTCTTCAGATCTACTCAACCACATAGTTTCATGATCTACTACCAAATACTAATACATCATAGGAGCTGAAAGTGGGGACTAAAGGTTCCTCAAAGTTTGGAAACAGGGCTGAGCCCCCCCCCCCCCTCCCACCTTACGCGTAGCCAGACCCTTACCAATCACAACACGGGAAAGGGTCTGGTCAACTGACATAGTGCAAGTTGTTTACACCGTCAGCAAACTAGGAGATTGCGGTAAGTTCCCGTGGATGTAGTATAATCAATATTTTAACGACTCATTTTGTTCCAGCTTCGTGAAATGGAATAAAAGTGCTAGACCACTCCACCCATACTTTACCACCTCTCTATTGTCCTCTTTATTGTTCTGCCAGCCCAATTAGCAGGGAAAGCTGCATAACTTGCTCAATGTCAGTTGTACAGACTCTTTCCTGCGTAGCAATTGGTAAAGGGTCTGGCTACACGAGACTACTCCCTACCCCCGGATTTTCCACTAACAAAATTTAAATGAAAGTGAATGTATAGTATATTCAGAATTTTCTGTTGACCTTTCATGAACTTGTAGAAACTACTCTTATAGCTATTTGTCACACTAATCTCTTTCCATTGGTAATACAGGAGCTTATTACTCAACAGAATAGACAGAATAAGTATTCAGGACTTGTGTGATGACGCTTGAGCCCACTACCTGTGGCTTGAACATTCTTTCAAGTCTTTTTGCAAGACATACAACACATATTTTCCATTACACATGTTTGAAGATTTATTCCTTTTTATGCACTTTTCCTTGTGTAACTTTCAATTCCAATCCTTTTTTTTTCTTCATATAGGTGCTTGCAGATACACAAATGAGTAACATTAACACTCTAATCACAAATTCCTAAATATTATGTTTGTAGAACCAAGAGACATTAAGACAAGAGCAGTGGGAACAAGAAGTGTCTTTTCAAAAGTATTCCTATCCTTCTTATTCTTGACCTCTGTCTTCACCAGTCATTAGATGACCAGTATCCATGATAATCTCTGACTCTCATTTCAAATTATTTATCTATTATAATTTTCTTAGTTTTTCTTCCGTGGTATATTTTGCATCATCATCGTAACTCTATAAATAAGACATTTGAGTAACATCAAATATATCTGAGCTGTATTGTGTACTAGCTAGTGGAGCTCAATAAAAGTTATAGCTGCTCTTCTTTTCTTCATTGCATGCCCTGGAACTGGAAATGCTTGTCAACGCTAGATAGCTAAGATGTGGAGAAAATCTTCCGCAAAGGACATTTTAAATTCAGTTAGTGTAGCAGCATGGTGGTGAAATAAAAGACTCTTTGATGCAGGGATAGCTGGAGAAAAAAGTCCTATGAGCAATTCAAGTAGATTGCAATTTTTTAGTGTAACTTAGAAAAAATTGCAAAGTTAAAAAAGTCTTTATCTCTTTGGTCAGATTTAGCTAGCTAATCTGGTTCAAGTACATAAGAGGTTAAGCAGTTACAAATAGGTATTTTGTTATATTAGCTCCCTTCTTGTATATGACTATGTGTTGAGTCATCAGGAATAAAGTGCATGCTATTTTACCTGCTGTTTGTATATACGCAAGAGCTGCTATCTCAGTTTCTAAACAATCAGCATCGGTATGAGATAGCTAATAGTGCATAATAAATATGTTTATCACATCATCTCTACATTAAATTTATAATTATGTGAACATAATTTTTTAAAACATAAGTTTTTTTTAGCATACCATTGGAATTTATAAGCTAGTGCATACACTATATGCAGCCACTGACTGTCTTGGTTACGTTGGTCTCCCGTTCATATTGGCCACACCTACTTCCTGGCCTGACCACTTCAAAATTGGCGGAGCTTCCCCTGTTACATTTGGTATAAGACATGAAAATTTGGCTACTTTCGTGCATGTGTGCAGCAGAAAGTGCATGTTGTGTGGTGTGTGTGTGTGTGTGCATGACTGTGGGGAAGCTAGGGGGTTTGTGTTGGAACAAGAATTTTGTCATACTTGAACTTCCTATTATAATTAGTAGATTTATCTATTACATCATTTTGTTTTGTGTATCACGTGTCCGTTTTTGTGTGGTCGGTTGATTTCTTGCTTGAAGTTATTATAACAGGTTATGGGCCCAGGACGTACAGTCAAAGATACGGTAGCCTGGAGCAGGTCATACTAGCTAACGAGTTTGGTGCGGGTGACAGTTAGTGTAGAACGATTGCTAATAACTGTGTTCGTTGAATTATCGGATTCAGAGTGGAATCCGGTGTGGATTATTTAGAAGGGTCAGTCAGTTCCTGGCAATCTTCTGGAACTGGAAATTGTGCATTGTGGAAAAATGGAGGACATGTGGACCGTGGATAAATTGTATAGGCTCCAACTTTTCTAATAATGCTTTAAGGACACAAACCACACCCATCTATAATTTAATTACTACGCCCCTAATTAACATAACCATACCCCAACCACACCCACATTAATGGAGTAAATGAGTAATTGGAATTTTATTTTTTTATTATGCAGTACAGTTGCTTTTTTTGCACTTGTGAGAAGTTCTTCACTAAAAATTGAGTCATGACAGCATTCTTCACTGTTGAACTTGATAGTCATTAAAGAAATTCTTGTTGACTGTTTCTGAGATAGTCGCTGATCAGTATGAACTTTTCTAAGCATGGAAAAGCCCCTCTCACTGTCAGCATTTGAAGCTGGAATTGACATCAAACCTGACATCAGCCTCACCAACAAAGGAAGTCTCGGCTCTCCATCAAAAAGTTTCATCTGACCAACCTCATACCAAAACCGCCCCGGTCTTGGCTTGTCATCTCCTGTGGCCAACTTGTACATTTCTACAGTAGGATGCTCAATTGGAGATAGCTTGAAATCCATGAACTCACCTCTCAGTGCATCAATGGATGCAGATTCGGCCAATTCTAATTGTGGAAAACGCTTTGCAAGTGTCTGAATAGTAGTAAAGTTGTAAATGCAGACCATATCAGGGTTTATGACGCCTAAGACCTTTTATTGTGCTACTTGTTTTTTTAATTTCGGGCTATTCGTTGAGAAAAAGCGAAGCTTTCAACTCCGCATCCAGGCCAGAAGGAATAATCTTATTTATTCGTTTTTTGTTCTCAAGGAGACATTTGATATATTAGTATGGTCTTTAATCACTGAAGCTTGACCATCCATTTTGCTCTTCTTAGATGCTGTACACTGATATGGTTGTTTTGTAGGTACCAGAGGAGGTTGGTCGCGCGTCAAGAAACGTCATTAGTCACGTGACAATAATTTCATTGGACTGCACTGGAGAGAATACTAATGCGCGCACGATAGCAGCAAACTCTGCAGCAAACGAATTATTTAACGTTGCAATGGCGTTTTGTCGGGAGTGTGGAGAAGAGATACGGAAGCATACATTCATACAACTTGAGAGCCTTAAAGAGTCATTTAGCTACACAATTCCAAGCTTTCCTGTTTTTCAAGTCAAGATAAAACATATAAAATTTAGTTTCTTAAATGATGTGATGTGTACGATGGCTTCATACAGGATGCTACTGCTGGAGAGTTAAAAGACACTTCTATTTTGAAACTCTGCGGTGAATCAAATGAATTTGATAGATGTGTAGATGTGAAGGAGCTGAAATTGTTGGAGGAAAAAGTATTTGTGATTTGGAAATGGAATTTATGGTACATTGATGAGGAAGAAAATGCAAGTGCAGCAGAAGATACAAGTAGTACAGAAGATTCGAGTGAAGTGGATGAGGCAGGTATGCACAGTGAAGGCATGGAATATATTCTATCAGAGGTTGATGAAGGTTCAGATGCACCTGCAGAATCTTTAAGTTCCTATTCTGTAGTTTTTAAATGTATTGGGTCTATGAAAGAGCAAAATTATCAAGATGTACTTGCAAATGCAGCCCTTTCAATAAGAAAGAAGGTGACTATTGGGGTTTGACTAACACCAGAACCTGCAAATCCTGTGGATGCAAAAGCAATTGCATTTGAGCTATTTGTTGATGATAGATGGAAACGTGTGGGATACATGGTTACTGAAGTGCTGGATTCTGTGCACCAAGCAATAAACAATAACAGTATCATCTCTACAGACCTAGAGTGGGTGAAGTTTATCACGCATTGGAGCAGATCTGCACCTGGGTGGTATTGCGGAATCAAGATTACTAGAACGGGACCTTGGGACAATCAAGTATTGAGATGTAGAAGCACTATATAGACTATTACTAAATGCACATGCATTAGACATAATGTGAACATTGATTCAATGAATAAACATCCAGCTATCAGAATATGAATACTATTAACCTTATACATGTAACAAATAAATTTAAGAGTACGAATGTTCAGCCATCACTTTTTGGTGAATACTAGCAGTTGGAGGTGGGGGTAGGTTTACAGGAAGGTTATGAAATTTAGCTCGAATGGACAGACTGCTTCTTATGGGAAAAGATGCTCTGCGACCAACATTGCCAGCAAGTAGTTCACGTCTTGGTGCTCTCTCTTGCTTAGGTCTGCTTCTGGGCTCATTAAAGCTAGGCATTTCTTCTTCATAGAAGCGCTGATTGCTTGTAAAATAATAAAATGGGAGTGCCTTGTCCATTCTTTTGGAGAATTCCAAGCATATTTTTCTCCATTCATAATGAACCTGCAAACCCAAAATATAATTTTGATTACAAGTAATTAAATTACTCCTACTTGCTAACCTGCTTCAGAGTAAAATCCTTTCCAACACAGTCCCTATAATGACACTGAAAAAACATTCAACATCATCTGTAGTTGATGACCGTGGATGTTCAATAGGTAGACTATGAGCTGCATTGAAATGGTTTCGCCATTCCCTGGTTTCAATACTTGCAATAATTCCAATCAGGGTCTCCCTGGTAAAGCCCCTAATTCTATCGATGGTCCTGCACAAAGTACATACATACTATAGAGATAGTACTGTGCTTGTATATGACATACAAGCAGTTTTACCTGTTAACTTCTAATAGGCTAAAGTCCTTTAGCCCATCAGCATACCATGGCATAAGATCTTCGCATATATACTCCTTGAAGTCCTGAAGGAACTGCTGCCTTTGTGTTTCTTCAAGTCCCCTTTCATCAATTGCTCTCCTCCAATTTCTTATTATAGATAAGTATTTTGCTTCAGTATTATAGCTACTACTTGTCATAAAAGCTATAACACCTGGACCAAAAAGACGCTCTACATCTTGTACAGACTGTTTTCTTACTCCAGTCAGAGCAGGGTATGTGAGACCAGTACCAGGACTTTGTAGAGCCTCCACAAACTTCTCAAGGCCAACACTGTCAACACGTCCTCGCCTTAGACTAGTAGCAATTCTCTATAAAATTACACAACAAACTTTATTAATTTTGGAAATAGCTTCATAAAGTAATTCAACCTTAAACAAATGGCCTTCATCCTCCCTTTGACAAAATAGTATTCCAGTCAATGGATGAACTTCAGGGATGTGGAGGTGATTGTCAAATGGAACTCCATCAGCAACAAACTTCTTGATCTTAGCAGTAAATTCAAATTGTGCCAAAATTGACCTGAGTTTGTCTGCAGTATCCTCCTCCTTGCCTTTAAATTTATAACATTTTGCTATTTCCCCATGAAAATATGCATATTTTTCATTTACCTTGAATCCAAGTGTGATAAGAATAGCCTGAAGGGACTGTTCGTTGACGCAACCGAACAATGACATCTTCAATAGAGCATCCTTCAGATAGCCAGTTAGACACTTCCCTTAGCACATCTGGACTAATGCAACTTTTGCTGTTTAGGCATTTGACAGATTCATCTGGCAAATCTATGTGATTATAGCATTAGAACAAGTGCAATTAATATAGCTACACTTACTGATTGGTGTAAGCATTTCCATAAGCTTGCCCTGAGATAGAGACCGATACTTGCTGCGCACAGAAGATTTAATCTCAAAAATTGACAGGGGTCTTTTGTATCCCTTGGATTGAAGAGAATTCCATTCTCCATTTGTAGCAAATCCTATAAGATAGCAAACAAACAAACAACCTACTACTTAGGTTGTGATATCCACATAGCTATATTTACCAGCTACTCTCATTCCTCGTCCAATCATTGCTTTTACTACTTCATCACAAATCTGACGAACAGCCATGTCTCCAAGAGAGGTATATGCCAAGCACTGAATAGGAAGAGCATAAGGCTTGCTGTTGCGCTCCTCAGGACTAATCATTATAACCAGAATATGTGTTGCAGGTGTGCGCTTGTACTTCACTACTTGCTTGACAAATGTCAAAATAATTTGTCGTAAGGAAGATAACTGTCTTGCAAAGTTGTCAGTAATCACATCATAGCCTGGCTGCAGTCGCTTGGCCTTCATGTTTCCACATTCTAAAATGATCTTCCTTCCATTTTCATTTAGACTCTCTAATTCCTGAACTTCCCAAGCCAACTGAAGCAAAACTTTCTCAGCTGATTTTCCTTCTTTTTGCTTGTCAGAGTAGTTTCTTGATGTCTTGTTGTATATTCCACAAGCCCCATGGGCATCCTAGTCACTGGGAATCTTGATTGATGTAGCTTTTTTTGCATACAGTATAATGCCGCCAAATCATTTATCAGTTGTAGTTTCTATTGACGATACACCACATACATCAAACAAAGTTCAGCTGAGAGTATTAGTTGACTTTAAACTTGTTCAGAGGGCTCACGCCACTGGTACTCAATTACTTGGAATTCGTATAACATGAAATATTTGTTGTTGTTGTTGTTGTTTTATCACATTCCATTTTCATTTATTTTTAACAACTGAAATTGAGACGTGGCTAGCCGATGAAGTTGAAAGTTGTTCATTTATTCTCAGAATCCAAGTAAGTAACTTATCGGTTTTAAGCACTATAAGTGGATGCATGGCAATCACTTGTGACGGTTTCTGCCCCAACCTTAGCTACTAGAGCCACCGGCACACTTATCCAAGCTTAGCTAGCCCTGGTCAACAAGTGTAGAGTTAAATTTTAATTTAGATAAGATATGGAACAATTGAAATGAAGCTATTCTAACCTCTGTTAGACTGAGCTATTGACAAATATCAAGGTAAGATATAGTCAAGATTCGCAGTAAACAACTTATTAACACCTGACGTGTGAATGAACAATGCAACGGTTCATTAAACATGTATCCTGTTGTGTATCCTCACAAACGTCCTGGATTCGAGGATTTCCTGTCAGGACTGCTGTCTCCAGCTCACCTGGGGGGCGGTCCCTGACACACTTCTTGATTAAATTTCTGCTACTTTTATGTTTTCTTGTATATTAGGACCTGCTAAATGGCAAACTAGTTATTTTTATCTGTTACACTATATTATTCATACAAGTGAGTTTGCAAAACAGCAGTTTTTCTCAGGAGTTTGATTAAATCATTTTATTAATGTAATCGTTTTAGGGATCAGGTTGCATTAGGAAGAAGTGATTTGGGTACATCTGAACAATTCACATGGTTAGTATTGATACTGAGGTGTGCTTTATATTAGATAAATGGAATATATTTTAGGCTTGAAACTCAACTGAGAGAATGCGAGCAGAAACATTCCATAGCTAGATGGCTTCCTTCAGACAAAGAGAAACATTCCATAACTAGATGGCTTCCTTCAGACAAAGAGTATAAATACTCTATTGCTGGACAAAAAAGAGCAGATATTAATGGGGTTATGGACAGCAAGCCAGCGAAGATTGTTTCTCCTCAAACTTAAGAAATATGCAGGTCACTTTATCGGCTAGTAACACCATCGTAACTTTTTCTGCATGAAACCTTTACATAAGGTTGGATAACCATTTGTTTTTGTAGTCACTGGACTGGAACACAATAAATGGGGGGCTTTGCTCAGGGGGCTCCTGCTGCTCCTGCGAATTGATTACTATAGATTGTGTAAGTGGGTGGAGCGGAGACCCCATAGATTTTCCCTCCGATCTGTCTTATCATAGTTGTCCCAAGCAGGATGTAGCAGTTAATCAAATGGGGAGGAAGTATTACAATTGACGTAGGCTGGTTATAAGGTTTGGGTTTCTCACGTAATTTAAAAATACAAAAACAAGAAAAGTTGATCGCATCATTACGTGTGTGTGTTTTTTAGATGGACAAAAGATAGCCGAAAAGGTTTCATCTCAAATCTCTAAAGAAACCAAATTGATCAGATCTATGGTGGAGGATTATAACGCTTGCTCGATAGAAGGAGATTCACAGCCTGCTATTATGGCTGAAGAAGTTCTCAATCCCATCACCTTCGAGGACAAACTTCGAGTTCTAGGGGTTTAGTGCCAGGGAACAGAGCCTGAAAAAAGGGAGATGATGGATTCATACTTGAAGCTATGTCGAAGTATAGAAGAACTGTGTATGTTGACAGAAGAAGTTAAAAATATGGTAATTTTTTATGAACAAAAAAAAAGAAAGTCTATTGAAAAATCGATCGCTGTCGTATCCTCAGGAGAAGATTCGGTGTATAATAGGGGAATAAGCTCTCTGCTGCACATATTACTTGAATATTCATCCTCTTTACTTCATCAAGCTTAAAAATACTTTGTGGTGCATGAATGAAGAGAATGAAGAAGAATTTGATTTCAGTGACAGCAACTGCAGCGACTATGATGATAATGAATGAAATTAATGTATAATTGTTTTAAATCATTATTTTTGTTTTGATATTGTTATTGCATTCATTTGTATAATACATTCTAACAAGAGTTTCGGGTTTAGTATACGTATAGCCATTCGCTAAAACTCCATGTGTCGAAATTGTAATCACTAAATCAATATAGCCTATGCAAGGCAGTTGGGGAAGAATGTATAGGACACAAATGAACTGGACCAGTTTGTAGCAATTACACTAGAAATTAGCTAGATGCCATTGGGCATGTGCCAAGTAATACTAATTATCACATCGCTTCACTTTGTAGTTTGACTATATTATACCCAATCTATTTATCTCTTGATGTTTTTCCTCATAAGCCAGACTACCCAGAGCTCTTGGGGGGAAAAAGAGGAGCTTGGGCCAATTAATCTGTGACTACTGGCTGGAAAAGTTGATTGGGAGTTATTATGTAGATGGACATAATATTTTGAGACATGCCACCTTATGAATGACATCACACTGTTGCAATCTGGATGCCACTCCTCTTGGATACAACAACCTGCCTGGCCACACCTACTTGAGAAGGCTGCCTACTGCACATTCAAAGGAGTGAATAACATGAGAATGACCTAGACTTGCAGCCGAGCCTTGCAGTCAGATTATGTGTTTGCTCCAGTGCCAACAGATGTGTGGGACACATTCCGTGAATACAATTTAATTGCACACATATTTCAGTTAACATAAAACACATTTCATCAGTATAAATGCATCAGAATCAAATAAATTGTTGACAACAACAAATATACATGAATGATGATTGTAGTTTTAGAAATTAATGCAGTCAGGACACTTCCATTTCACATTATGATGCATTCTTGGCTAATGAAACACATTCCACATGAAACCAATCCAGGCATCCAGTGCACTCTATGTACCGAGTCCCACATGAAACCAATCCAGGCATCCAGTGCACTCTATGTACCGAGTCCCACATGGAACCAATCCAGGCATCCAGTGCACTCTATGTACCGAGTCCCACATGGAACCAATCCAGGCATCCAGTGCACTCTATGTACCGAGTCCCACATGGAACCAATCCAGGCATCCAGTGCACTCTATGTACCGAGTCCCACATATCCAGGCATTCTGCAGCTACAATAAATAGATTCCACAGCACTCGCTGCCACTCTTCTTGCAAAACCAAGTCGTCACTTCTTTACCTTAGGAAATGGTGTCACATGCCCAACCTCAAGACAATTCAAAATATGATCTCTCAGATTAGAGGAATAAAAAACAAAGAGGGAAGGATCACCACCGTGTACTAGTTCTGTTGCATAAGCTAAAGCATAAAGTCCACAGTCTGAGCCATTTTTTTGGCGATCAACATCAAAGTTTACTTGCTTTGCCCTGCATTTATAAAAAGAACATGTGTTGCTTGGTTTCTAGGCTAACTGAAGATTTTCTGTTCCAATTACTATCATATATGCATGCAGTGTCACCATATATTTCATCACTGTTGGGCTTCATGTTTGAAACAGTGACCCAATGATTTCCATTTACATGCAGGACTTGAACATAAGGTACATTGAGAGGGAGTGCTTTAAATAGAGTCTTTCGTTTGCACAATTGTGGCAATTGCCAACCGAATGTCTTTCCATTCTCCTGATTCTGAAGCAGGAATTCAGCTGCAGTATCCTCAATAGGAAATACTTTAAGTTTCTTTGGAGGTGGCGGACGAATTCCAGGATGGGATTTAGCAGATACTTTAGTAGGAGGTTTGGATGAGCCAGGGATAGGCGGTGGTTGATTACCTTAAAAATGTGATGTGAACAAGTGTGGATTTTATCATGGACATTAACATTCGCACCTATTACCGATTCTTACCATATGTGTGTTGACAATTATTGTGCTGCGTATCACGTGTGATTTTGATGATCCTTACCTGTTGGTTGTCTCTCTGTGTGTGTATGTGAGTGTACTTCCAAGTTGATTAAAGCCAAGTTTTGTAATGAAATCTTAATAGTTATATTCGGCCACCTCAATTTAATCAACTTGAAATGGAACGCTACCTCCGACCTGAAAAACTGGATGCCGACCCGAGCTCTAGCACGGCGGGCAAGGAGTGGCAGCATTGGTTTCGTACGTTCGAGAATTTCGTTGCTGCCTTGCCCGGAGAAGGACTAGACAAACTCAGGGTCCTGACTAACTATGTAAGTCCCCGTATATTTGAGTATCTGGAACAATGTGAAACCTATGAGAACGCTATAGAGACGCTTAAGGCTCTATATATAAAGCCCACTAATGAGATATTTGCTCGGCATTTGCTTGCGACCCGTCGGCAGCGAAACGGTGAAAGTCTAGATGAGTTCCTGCAGGCCCTCAAGACCCTATCTAAAGATTGTGCTTTTAAAGATGCCACTGCTGCTGTGTATAGAGAAGAAGCCATTCGAGACTCTTTCATAACTGGCCTGCTGTCTACTACTATCAGGCAACGCTTGCTAGAGAACAAAACTCTAGACCTCAATTCTGCGTTCTCCCAAGCTAGAGCCCTGGACTCTGCTCAGAAAAGCAGTGAGTCCTACCTGCCAGTAGGTGTCCCTTTACCGGCTGCTGCAGCAGTAGGCCCCCCTCTGGTTGCGAACAACGAGGTTATTGCAGAAGACGGAATCACATCTACATCAGCTGCGATAGTATCAGGGCCTAAGTGCTATTTCTGTGGATATAGTAAGCACCCACGCATGAGGTGTCCGGCTCGGAGTGCTGTGTGCCGGCGTTGTACTAAGAAGGGACATTTTGCAAAGGTTTGCAGGTCTGCCCCTGCCACTCCTCCGAGAGAAGAGGGAGCATCTGCTGCCATATTCCCTACCTTGGCGGCCGCTTCTCCTCGTACCCCCTCTGTACTACTGAAGTCAACTATCAAGGCTAAAGTTAATGGTGAAGAGGTTAGAGCTTTGGTTGATTCGGGTAGCACGGAGAGCTTTATTCACCCCGATCTCGTCGCACGGCTTAACCTCCAGAAACATGCCAGCCCGAAGTCAATCTCTATGGCTCAGTCCTCTCTCTCTGCTCAAACCCTGGGACATTGTACCGCTGACTTAATGGTAAATGAGAGAATGTATCATAATCTCTGCTTGTCAATCCTCGGACTTGATTTTCAGAGTCAACACCAAAGTGTGAACTTTCAGCATGACGGTCCGAATACTCCTCTTGTTATCTGTGGCCTCAGCACTCTCAAGGTGGAAACCCCCGACCTCTTCTCCAATCTAACCCCCGATGTCCACCCTATAGCTACCAAGTCACGTAGATATTGCCAAGAAGACCGAGACTTTATTGAGTCGGAAGTGAGCCGGTTACTAAGGGAGGGTATTATTGAACCCAGTAACTCACCCTGGCGGGCTCAAGTAGTTGTTACTCGTAATGAAAATAACAAACGAAGGATGGTTGTCGATTATTCACAAACAGTGAACAGGTTTACCCTATTGGATGCTTATCCCCTACCTCGCATTGATGACACCATTAAAGCAATAGCCCAATACCAAGTGTTCAGTACCATCGATTTACGCAGTGCTTACCATCAAGTGAAAATCAAGGAGAGCGACAAGCCCTATACAGCTTTCCAAGCTGGCCATGCCTTGTACCAGTTCAAGTGTTACCAATGGAGTTGCATGTTTCCAGAGAATTATATGGCTTCTATTATAGAAGAAGAAAACTTGAAAGGTACCATTGCATACATGGACAATGTGACTATCTGTGGAAGGAATCAAGAAGAACATGATGAGAATCTTCAGAGATTTCAAGAAGTGGCCTCAGCCCGCCAGATCACATACAATGATAGTAAAAGTGTTTTCTCTACCAGGAGGTTAGCAATTCTGGGCTACATCATTGAGAACGGACAAATCCGACCAGACCCCGACCGACTACGGCCTTTAATGGAACTTCCTGTCCCAGGGGATTCGAAGAGTCTACGTCGAGTTCTAGGATTTTTCTCCCATTATTCACAGTGGATCCAACGTTATTCTGAGAAGATAAGACCCCTAACTCAAGCATCGACATTCCCTGTGTCAGAAGAGGCGAAGTCAGCTTTCACGAGTCTCAAAAATGACATTAAACAAGCTGTTGTTCATGCTATCGATGAGGACTCCCCTTTTGAGGTTGAGACAGATGCCTCAGATTTTGCCATTGCAGTCACTCTTAGTCAGAAAGGACGCCCCGTGGCCTTCTTTTCACGCACTTTGCAGGGTCCTGAAGTGAATCACGTCTCAGTCGAAAAGGAGGCCAAAGCTATTATTGAAGCTGTTCGACATTGGCGGCATTATCTCACTGGCAGACACTCTCTTATAATAACTGATCAGCGCTCCGTCGCCTACATGTTTGACTGCAAACAGAGAGGTAAAATTAAGAACGAGAAGATTATGAGATGGCGGACCGAACTCTCTTGTTATAGCTTCGATATAGTCTATCGCCCAGGTTCCGAGAATATTCCTGCTGATACATTGTCAAGAGCATTCTGTGCTGCAGTTCTGCAGTCACTTAGTGACTTAGCCCGGCTGCATAACTCCCTCTGTCACCCCGGAATAACTCGTATGTACCATTTTGTAAAGAGTCGGAATTTGCCTTTTTCTATTGAGGATATTAGACAGGTTAACAAATCATGTCGGACATGTGCTGAAGTCAAACCTCAATTTCATTCACCTACTCCGGCTTATCTGATTAAAGCCACTCAACCCTTTGAGAGACTCAACATGGACTTTAAAGGGCCTCTTAAGTCTACTAATCAATACATTTATTTCCTTAACGTTGTGGATGAGTATAGTCGATTTCCTTCGTATTCCCATGCAAAGATGTCAGTACCCAGTCTGTTATTCGGTGCCTTTGTGAGCTTTTTTCAGTCTTTGGCATGCCTGCATACGTCCATTCGGACAGGGGCTCTTCATTTATGAGTGACGAACTCCATCAATTCCTTTTGTCTAGAGGGGTTGCCTCTAGCCGCACAACCCCATACAACCCGGCAGGCAATGGGCAAGTGGAGCGGTATAACGGCATTGTATGGAAAGCAATTGTCATGGCCCTAAGAACCCGAGGCCTCCCTACCGCTCACTGGCAGGAAGTGCTCCCGGACGCGCTCCACTCTATACGATTTCTCCTATGTACGACAACCAACTCTACTCCCCATGAGAGGCTCTTCAGTTTTGAGAGACGATCTTTAGCAGGACGATCTGTGCCCACATGGCTTATGTCTCCTGGCCCCGTTCTCCTCAAACGCCATATCCGTAGCAGTAAAAGTGATCCGTTAGTAGATGAGGTAAAACTCCTGCATGCCAACCCTCAGTATGCATATGTCCGGCATAGCGATGGTCGAGAAACTACTGTCTCCATACGTCACCTGGCCCCTATTGGGAGAATTGCTGAACCCTCGTCTCAGGATGACCCGCCGAGTGGGGGCCAAAGTGGCGAGCCTGCTGATCAGTCTGGACGGGAACCTATGATGGCGCATTCCCTTATTACCTCCCACAATACTACTGAAGTAACCTGCCCTACGGATGATCGTACCACTACAACTGACCCTGCTGTCACCTCAACCGATCTCTTCAGCCCTGCTACCATACCCCCTATCGCCTCTCAGGATACCCCTGATGCAGATGTACCGAGAACACCCCCTATCACTATTGATTCTCAGCCAGTGCGTCACTCCCAGCGTTACTGCCAACCTCCTGACTACTATCGGCCTCTTTAATCCCACTACTTTTGAAAGCAGAGGGTAAATGATGTGAACAAGTGTGGATTTTATCATGGACATTAACATTCGCACCTATTACCGATTCTTACCATATGTGTGTTGACAATTATTGTGCTGCGTATCACGTGTGATTGTGATGATCCTTACCTGTTGGTTGTCTCTCTGTGTGTGTATGTGAGTGTACTTCCAAGTTGATTAAAGCCAAGTTTTGTAATGAAATCTTAATAGTTATATTCGGCCACCTCAAAATGTAATAAACATGTATATGCAATCTCTAAAAATTTACATTAAACTATTCCCTAAAGAAAATTCCATAGAGGAACAGATCAATTTCAGCAAATTGTTAATAATGCAACGTACCTACTATAGTCAAGGCTCTAATGTACTGGACTGTTGTAGCATTGACTCACATTCACAGTCTGTAGTGAAGGCTGCTTGCACATCTTCTTCAAAAAATCCCAAAGCAATGCACTTATGTGAGTCACAGCCACACCTGTCTACCACACCACAATGGACAGTGTTGTTGTAATTGACAGTGTGCATTATTGGTGATAAATAAGGCTAGACCAGTACACATGAAATGTTCAGTATTACAATTCAGTATTACAATGTAACTCACTCACAAGGACTGCTACAGAGGACAGGTAGATTAATCGTCACCAGTTACGCTTACGTAATCATAGCATCTTTATAAAATGTTGTTGTTCTTAATTATGACAAAACACAGAATTGTATATTACAGCTAACCTTCTGACTGTCCATACTCTTTAAGAAATTGATGCCATGGGGTGCAGCCGGGTTTACTCACTGTAACTGGTTCTATATTTCTGGCATGTTTCCTACGGTAGCTCTTTTTCTTTATCCATTGCTAAAGGCACACATATAGCTATAAAGGAAAAGAATATTTTCAACACAAATAGAACATTGGCTCCAAAAGAACTTTTGTAGAATTGAGCTACAAACACAAGAGTAATACAAATCCACAGAAGTGAAAATTATTTTAAACTTTCATATTCTTCTGAACTCTCATTTTCAATGCTTAAAGTTGAGCAATCTACCAATTTTGTTATTTTTGAAGAAACGCTATTACAATCTGGCAAAGCCTCATTATCATATCCCCGGTCTACAAGCCAAGCATCATCACATGATCTCTAGATCAGCATATGAAGTTCATGTGTTAATATTTCACATACTCTATGAAAGATGGTTGTGTACTACCAATCAATTATTTGCTAGTCATGGAGATTATAATTATGTGATACGCATGCTTAGGTCTATTATATTTTAAAAATACCTCCAAGCTCCATGAATCAGCTTTGTTAGCATTTTACTGATTGTAAGAACCAGAACAATTGACTCTACTGTTTGTTAAATGCAATATAACCACCTCACCCACATTATCACCATTTCACACCATTCATTGTAACTCTACCCTCCCATGTACATTCTCAAGAGGCCGGCGCCTCCGCTACGGCTGCAACGGCTTTGGCCGTACCACTTTTCAGAAATCAATATCTGGTAAAGATCGTTACCCGGTAAAGTACAACCGCGATCGTTTGCTTTGTCACAACCGAATTGTTATACGAGTGTTTAGATGGCTTCTTTTGGTCAAAAATTTGTTCTACCTGATTTACCTCCAGTTCCTCACCATCCTGTAGAGTCTTTTGTTTTTCCAAAGAGACCATTTGGAAGGAAATCTGTAGTTTGGAGATCTTGTCAAGGTGCATGGTTCAAGCAGTGGCCTTTTCTCCACTATGATGAAGTTAAATAATGATGTAGGATATTGCCATATCTGCATTACTGCCTTTAAAGAGAAGAAGATGAGAAGTAGCAGTGCTGATCCTTCCTTTGTAAGTAGCTCATTATACCTGTTATTTATTGTAGCTACCAATACAATTTCTTTAGGTTTCTAAAGGATTTAGTAACTGGAAAGATGGAACCAGTGTGTTACGAAGGCATGAACTCTGTTCAAGTCATAAAGAAGCTGTAGAAGTAACCATCACATTGCCCGCCAGTACAGGTAATATTGCTGAAATACTTTCGCGAGAAGTTATGAAGGAGAAAGAGCAGAATCGAACTATGCTATTGAAGATCATATCTTCTATTCGATTTTTAGCTAGACAAGGTTTACCACTGCGAGGTGATGGAAAAGAAGTGTTATGGACACCAATTTCAGTACAATGTGCCGTCATATTCAGTACAATGTGCGGATTATTTCTAACAATAGACGATGAAAGGTGGCGTAAGTTTCAAAAAGGAAGGTGATAGTATGGATGAGAAAGTGAAAGGCGATTAATCGTAGCTGAAAAGCGAATGGAATCGGCAAGATAAGACGGTGCAGGTTTAAAATGGAAGGGAAGGGAAGGCAAAAAGGATAGTTTTCAAAAGAAAGGCTAAAGTACGAAATAAAAGACAAACGTTAGCATGTAACCTTACCTGCATTCTTACTTTACAATATGTCAAGCGCCACTATGTGGCGGGGTACTTGCTAGTTCCTTATAAATGCTTATTTTGTTTGTTTTGGTTTGTTTGTTTGTTTTTTCAAGTAAAACAGTTCTGCCGAGTGTTACTATAGCATTGAAACCTCTTACTAGATGTAATTTAAAAACTCAGCCATTTTGTCAGAAGCTACTAGTCATTTAGATAGTCTTTTTTACTACCGAAGCTACATATCTCTACTTGGGAAATTGAGGTAAGAATTGGGGGGCCTAACTATTATTTTTGTATACAGATTCTGTAAAAGAAAAACAATTGGCTTTTATTATCAGATTCTACCTTGATATTTGTGCACAATAGCTTGCCTTCCATTTACGCTCAAGCACACTACTATTACAATAATTCTGAAATAACTGAATGGCTGCTGGCTTATATAGTCAGCATGCCTGATTGCAAAAGGTCTTTTTCTCATTTGTCACCTCAAGGCAACTCAAAAATCGCTTGTGGAAAAGGCACTTGCAGCTGGCTGACTATGACTTCTTTAAGTTATCAGTATCAGGTTGTTGATGTCCTATACTGGGTAGCTGCCACCAGAATCTTCTTTGGGATGAGTCTCTGCGTAAAGGGGATTGTGGTTGAGAGCCGTCCTTGCTCCGCTATGCCAAGTCACCCAGGGTGCAGTGATGCAACCAGCTTTACAGTTAAATATATTTATTAAACTAGCTTATAGTTACAAAACTTAGAAGAAGAAGACTGGCCAGGCAGGCGGCTAGCCACTATCTAAACCTGCCAGCAAGCCTGGTGTATAGGTGCGATACAGCATGAACATGAGAATAGCCAGGGAGGGAAAGAGCAAGTTAATTTGGGGTTGTTTGTCTCATGAGTAAAGAACAGACATGAATACGTAATAGTTAGACCATACGTGCTTAGGTACTGGTGGATTTAGTGCACTGAAGCCCAAGGGCCGTAGGCCCGAGGGCTTTGTGCACTAAATCCACCAGTACCTGAGCGCATGCTCTAACTATTTTAGAACCCGTTTACCCAAAGCCGCCCAGTTTCCACTAGCAACTTGGTTTATCAGCATTTTCGCACAAATATGGCGGTGTCAAGCTGTAGCTGCCAGCTGTTATCTCCAGATCTAACTCTACCCTGGGCTGCTCTGTGGTAAACAGTTAAGCAGCTAGCTATGGTAAATTCCTGCCGTATGGTATGAGCGTCAGCAGGAGAGTTGTCCGAACTAGGGCTGGTCCGTATAGGTCGGATATGAGAGGGTAGTAGACCCTCACATATCATATCCAGGCCTCACACAGCTTTATCCGGCCTATTCTATTAAACTAAAACTCAAAAATAGCAATACCCCAAGGGTGGTTAGTATGCACAGTTTATATACCTAAAGGCAAAAAATAGTGCACACTTACCAAGTTAGTACACCTAGTAGCAACGGGTTCTAAATAATGTTAGTGTTCATGTTACTAATTTAAGTTAGCTGTGTGTGGAGGATGTTGGGGGTAGGTCTCTACCACACTTCTACATTGAGTGATCACCTTATTCCTGAGTCACTGTCAAGACAAGGACGGCCAGATGAAGAAAACTACCAGCAGTCATCTTAGGGTGGATTTGTGGTGAAATACTCTTCCACACATGCTCACCACAGAGAACAACAATTCTACTGTTTAAAGCCTATACAACATTTATTAGATTATTAACTATAATTTTTTTTTTATTATCTAGCTCCACCCGTTTACTATTCATGCATCTCACATTTCTCATTTCCCATTTACTCTTACCATACACCTAGTATTTTCACATCCCACACACTTCCTTTTTCGTTTATATCAGCCATACCTTCTTGTGTTCAGTCCGGGGAAGCTGCTCCTCTGCTAGAAGTAAATTTCAAGCATGAGTTGCGGTTCAGTTATTCTGAACTCTGGTGGTGGCACTACTTTATTGTCTCAGCATGTCACACCACACGATTAGCTTTTGCATACATGTCTATTAACTTCACATTCAGATCATTATTTGTGGAATGGACATAATTATATCATATTACTGTTGGCTTTTATTATCATTAAGATATAGCATACCTGGCTGTCGTGAGAACTTCGCCACTAAACATCGCAGTTGCTAATGAGCGGGTGATTATGGAGGTGGAGTTTGAGAGCAGCAGTATCAACAACGCCCAGGTGTCGTGGCAATTCTCTAGAGGCACATATTCGTACTACCTACCTATCACCGCTTATTCTGTGACGCTTGACAGTAATTCTGGGAGATTTACCACAAGTGTGAAATTTGACCCTGCTCGTCGCGTTAATTCAGGACAATATGAGGTAATAATTAATAATACTGCTCCCGGAATAGTTGTTGCAGGACCTTTCATACTTACTGTACGAGGTACGCCGTTGGGTTATGTTTGTACTATTACAACATTATGCGTGCATTATTTTCAGTATTGCCTAAGACTCCTAGTCGTCCTGTTCTGAGAATTGTCGATACTTCTCTCACTTTTATTGAGTGGAATATCCCACCTTTCAACATCTCTGCCCCAGATGAAGCACCTCACAAACTGCTATTGAAAGTGACTAATGACTCACGATCTCAAATAGAGCTGCCTCTGAACACCACAAGATACTCACTAAGGACAGAACCTGGAGAATTGTACATGATAACAATTACCAGCATCAATCCTGATGGTGCTGCTACATCTGAACCCACTACTTTGTTTCGTGAGCCTACAGGTTAGTAGCCACATTGTATATAGTACTTGTGTAAACTGCAATATACTAGTGATGTGCTTGAGCACAAATGGCGAGCGAGCCTAAAGACTATACTATTTTTATATGAATGATTTTGACTTCTAACACTGAAGCTACTGAAAATAAGGTCCAGTTTTTTAATTTAGCATACAGGGTAAAGGGATTTCAGTGTCATAGTAACAACTCTCTGCAACTTCTTGAATTGTAGGAAAAAAACAACAACAAAACAATACACGTTATTTAAACGTTTTATTTGTGATATTCTTTAGCTAAGTAGTGGTTGTAACAATACACAATGCTTTGACACAACTGGACATGCACCTACACAGACTTACCTTAGCGGTAGTCTAGTGGACAATGTATTTTCAGGTAAATACTGTGCGCACGGCTTATAACCATGACAAAGAGCGCACCCGCAAAAGAATTCAAAATGGTAAACAATTCAATTTCTAGGGTGATACGGGTACTGATCGATAAACCAGAAGATTCTGTTTAGTGCAATTTGGGACGGGGTCGACCACATAACTAACACAAAGACGCGAGGGTCAAAGTACAAAATGACATACGTACGTCCAAACATATATACAAATAAACATCCCCGATTATCGATTGTGTTATCACAACAGTGTACCAAAATGCGAATGTACCTGGAGAACTAATTGTGCCCAACCTAGAGGTTGGTGATGCTTCAAACCTATCTGTTCTTCCTTGTCACATTCTCATAAGGTCGTGTAAAAAAACCCAAGCTAACACCAGACAAGAGACAGTAAGAGTTTCAGCCAGGTACCTCAGGCAGAAAGCCAACCTTGGTCGGATAATTGCTTTTACTCTATCAAGGTTAGAGACACTAATAGTATCATCAGGTCTCTCACTGACCAAATTAGGTGCTTTGCCCCGGCTCCCAGAGGTTGAATATGAGTGGTCAGCATTGTTGGCCATGATGTTGCAAGCATCTCAATTGAATAGCTTAGTAGTTGAAGATCATCCAGCTGTCGCTTCCGGCAGAGAACACCTCTGGAGGCTATGTACCACAGCCTGGTGGAGCAGCAAGGAGGACAGCAGCAGCAACAGTTGTTAGTGAGCGAGTGGGTAGATAGAATGGCAGGTACAATGGAAGCCATGAGAGAGACAGCAGCACTAGGTGCAGCTAAGTGTGCAGAGTAGCGCAAGAAGCAGCATGACAAGAACACTAGGCTCAGGAGCTTCAGTAGAGGGGACCTAGTCTGGTATAGGATCCCTGAGATGCACAATAAGTTGGTAGAGAGTTGGGACGGCTCATTTGAGGTTGTAGAAAGGAAAGGGGATGTGACGTACAAAATCAGGAGGAAAGGCAAAGTTAGGGGTGAGAAGGTTATACATGTGAATAATTTAATGAGGTATTGTGAAAGGAAGGATAGTTGAGGAGTTTGATGGTGTGTTCTGTGGTGAGACAGGAACAACAAATGTGTGTGCCCGAGCACAGAGTTAAGGCATTGGTGGAGTACAGGAAACCTTCCACCAAGAAGCAGTTGCGAGCATTTCTGGGGACAGTTAACTTTTATAGGAGGTACATTCCAAAGATACACCAATAAACGTCCAAGCTGACGCCTGCCACCTCTGACGCCATGCCAGCATCGGTCAAGTGGGAGAAGCCCATGGAGGAGGCATTCAGTTATTTATGTAAGTCTCTAGTTAGTCATGTTTCTTTATGTATTCCCACCTGTAATGATGAGTTTGTAGTGGAGACAGACGCCAGTGCTACAGATGTGGGTGGAGTTCTGTCTTTCAGAAGGAAACAGCAGTTACATCCTGTAGCGTACTACTCCAGTCAACTCCAGGGAGCTGAGAGAAACTATGCAGCCCAAGATCTGGAGGGTCTAGCTTTGGTGAAGACGATTCATCACTTCAGTTTTTTCCTCTATGGAAGGCCATTTGAAGTCATCACAGACCACAAGTCCCTAACATTCATCACAACAGGACCACAGAGAAACAGGAGGATTTTGAGGTGGGCCTTAGAGCTTACTAACTATTTGTTCTCAGTAGTTTACAGAAAAGGAGCAGAGAACACGATGGCAGACTGGCTGAGCCGTCAATATGGAGAAGATCAAGAGATGAATCAGCCAGCACAGTCAGCTGTCAGCAACAAGAGCAGCACAGACAGCTAAAACAAGAAGGGGGGGGGGGGGGGGGGGAGAAGATGTGAGAGAAGTCCCTCAACCACATCAAACTCCTCTCACAAGGAGTCGAGAACTGATTAATCATAACGTAATCAACTTAATTACTTAATTGGTGGAGTGGCCTTGATTGGTGTTCATTTGCTGTGTTCATGTAATGTTACCAGTAACAGCTCCTAGTGACACACACCATTTTTGTGCTGCTTATGATTTCTATGTCATGCACATCATGATACTGGGCACGTGCAGAGTTTGCTATATTTGCACATGTCCAGGGAGTTAGTCTGCACTCATTGGCTCTGTTAACAGCAACAAACACTTTGTTGCCTCCACTGTTAGTTGGCGGAAAACCACCCATTCCAGTCACATGTGGCTCTTTATTAACTTGCTTTAGAGCAATTTTTCATAAAGATGCCAAGTCTCAAAGATATTAGCCTGAAACCAATTGAAGACATTATAAAGCTTATGCAAATGAGGGAAGCAATAAATCAAAACTTATTAGAATTGCAAATTGTAGCCTGCTTGAAGTCCAAGATGAGAATGATGTTGAAGAACTTGGTATTTGGGAAGAGCAGCAGTCATCTAGTGCCATGTTTAAGCCACTGATGAACTACTTGCACTGGGTGGAAATGATCTTGCTATTCATACAATCAGCCAGGAATGCTGACCTCACTCTTCATCTGGAAGCTGGAGATGTTCTAAGCAAGCTGTTCTTTGCATTTGATTGCATCAAATACAAAAGACTTTGGCCTAGGTACGTTTGCTGACATGAATTAATTGAAGACAAAGCATCCTGCAATGTGGAGAGCGCTTGAGGAAGGAAACATATCAGTCACCAAGAGTGAGACTGCATTTGTTTCAATAGGTGCAGACCATGCCTGTGAGCATCTGAAGAGGATGATGAAAGTCCATTCTGGGTTAGTGGGTATTTCCAGTAATGCCAATGCCAGGCAGAGGTTCTTTTTGGCTTCTAGAGATATGTCGTATAGTAGCTGAATTTGAAGATCACTTTGTCCTGAAACTAACATACTTCAGAAGGGCACCATGATTTACAGCCCACAGTTATCAAGAAAGAACATGAAGCTATTGATAAAATTAAAGCTGCAATTCTTAGCCATGGGAACCCTTTTGTTGTCGAAGGTGATCAGCTATTCAACTTCATTACGAATGCATACGTTCCTCAAGAGTATGTTTCACAAATCTTGAGCATTGATAATACTGGACAGAAACTTTATGAGGAGTATATAAATGAACGTATGAATGGAGATGTCAGCCTTTGGGCACCAGTCAAGAAACAGAGCAGCAAGATGTATTTATCTGGCAGCAAGAAGCTGACTTTGAACATTTGAGACCAAACAATTGACCTGAAAGAGACCAGAAACCTATATGGTCGTTTGATGGTCCTCACCAGATCAAATAGGAATATTGATCAGAAGAATGCAATAGGCAATTATGAGTTCACTCTGACTCCAAGAGCACATTTTGCAACAGATGGATTGATGTTGCCATGTACTGACAAATCCAAACTGATTCACATTCTTGAAAAGTTATGTGATGAACAGACAACAAATAGTGGCTCTGAGGATGATAGCACAGAGACTGCATGTTACTTCATAAAGAGGCCGACACTCTAATGATCTGCTTAGAAGTTGGAGCATCACAGCGCCATCCTAATTCACAGTCAGTGTTTTTTACTCCTGACACACGGATGTTTTATTGTCACTATTGCACACAATGAGAAGCTTTGCAAAAAGACATCACTTATGATGGTGTCTCGTGCAGTAAATATTGAGCCTATTTGGACAGCTTTGGGCATAGATAAAGCTGAAGCTTTGCCCATATTTCACGCTTTCACTGGAGCAGACACTATAGGCAAATTTTCTAGTGTTAGTAGAACAAAATGGTTTCAGCAATACATGAAAGCTGAAATCAGTTTACCTAGAGCACTTTTGAAACTACTATTAGATGGTGATATACCAGAGGATGTGAAGGAGGAATTGGCAAAATTTGTTTGCTTGAAATGCTGTCCCAAAGATGTTTCCATTGCAAGTGTACCTGAGTTGAGATGGTATTTGTTCTGCAAGCAGCAAGTTACCACCTACACTTGTGTTCTTGAAGAACACATCAATCGTGTACGATGGCAAAACCGAGTGTGGTGCCAAGCTCATCTCTCTCAACAACAGCTTTTTGATCCTCTTCAGTTTGGCTACAACAAGGTCGCAGATAGTCATGTACTGCCAGTTACTGTGATAGTTCTTCCTCACCACCACAGGCCATCATTGAGATGGTCATATGCCAATGCGAGACTAATTGCACCACACATGTTCATGCAGGAAGAACAATTTAGCTTGCACTGAACTTTGCTCGTGTGATACAGCATGTGAAAATGATGACTGCAACATCGAAAATGAAGACAGTTGCATTGATGAAGTGTAGCTTATATCTTAATGAAACATTTTAGTACTAGGAAAAAATTCACTGTATTATTTCAATTTTATTGTAATTACCAAATTTAGCATTATTAATAGGGTATGAACACCCACAAATGGCTTTATCTGTGATTGGCATTTTAATTGTCAATTATAAAGCCACAAAAGTACTGTGTGCAAATGTAAACATTACTTTTTAGATTCCTCTCATCATGAGCTTTCAAAAAATATGTGATTTTGCTAATCACTATAAAATTTGAACGAAACATTCTTTTAAACAAACTACTATAGCCTGATTCCAGTTCTATTAAACAACATCTGCTTCAAGTTTTCATAAGTGGTACCTCTTTCAATGCATCTAGCTACCCTAGCTTCCCTTTCACTGTCTTTTCTATCTTTTTCCAGCTTTTCTAAAGTAGATGTGTGATCCTGAATTCTTTTAGTCTTTCCTCTCTCAAGCCTCGTTATATAGTATCTGTTTGACCCTTAACTAAAGCAACCTTTCCTGCTCCAACTTATCCATTCTATCGTTTTGTTGCTCCAACAAAGAGGCCATCTGTTGCATGATCATAGCTAAGGGTCAGTAGAACCACTAGCAACCTCCCCTGGTGACATACTGTCTGACTTAAACAGAGAAGCCTGCGAATAATTTATTATAGTACTCTCACTAGTTGTAGACAAGATACTATCAGACTACCTAATCACTATCCAGCCCAGCAGAAAATAGCTCCTCTTCCCTCTCTATTCCTACTTCCACAACTTTACTCCTACCTCTCTTGGAACCTCTCTTGTTCTGACTCTGCTAGCAGACTCCAGAGATGACGTGTAAGCAAACACAAACAGTAATGTTAGCAATGTCCTCTCCAAACTTCGATAGTTTCAACTCAAAATGTTCTTCGATTCTTTCACCTCTAATCCTCTCAATTTTTCAATGTGTTAGCGTGGTGAACGAATCTTTTGAAGATTGCAGTTAGATGGAGGCTCTTCAGTAGCCACTGCTGCTGCCACATGTGGGTATTATGGCCGATATTTGCAGATGTAACACTCCCCAGCCACAACACTGTTATTCAGTCACTGCCACCAGGGTTAAGGTTGGCCGTGTTCGGGACTGCTATAGTCACCGAAGGCACACAGAACTATTTAGCTAATTAGCAACGTACTCGTAACAATTAGCAAGCTATTCACACATACAAATTACTTTATAATTATATTCATAGATTAACCACTCATGCTTTCCTGTATCATTTCACTTATAGGCAGCCTGCTAGCTCTGCCTCTTTGGTGCTGATAACTATTGTTTGTGTTATTATTCTATAACCTAACATAGTTCACTAAAGGGAAGTGGACTCTCCCCTGTATATCTACTAGAACAGTTCTTCCCCGAGTGTTCTGATGAGAGGCAATTCACACACAATTTGTGCTTCTGCTGTAGCTGTTGTCGCTGTTCAACACTCATGGATCGAAATATGTGACACTGGTACAAGTGATGATGCGATTCACCACAGGCTTTGCAAGTAGAACTCTCTTGAGTGCTGTGAACCTGAGTTCGTGGAGTGCTGGTAGACTTCTTGCTCAGGGATGACTGTGATCGAGCTGAAGAGGAAAATGATAGGCTATCATCCATGTTATTGAGGAGGCCACGACGATAATCTGAGGCAAATTCCAGAAGTTTTTCTCCAGGGGGCACTTTTCGTTCCTTCACTGATTCCTTCCTCCAATCTCTGTACATGGAAGGGGGCATCTTGGCTTCCCAGACTAAAGCCAAAACAGTCTTGAGGGAGCCATCTGTGTAACGCTTGAGTATACTGTGAGTTGTCTCAAATGCTGTTAGAGATTGGCCAATACCATCGTGGGACAGCTCATGCCTGTGAGCCATCCAGTCTGCAATGGCAGATCGGCAAGCATCACGCGGTCTATCAAAACGTTCAATTAGCCTGTGGATGATATCATCATAGTTGTTACCTCCGTCACGTCCAGTAGTGATGATGGCCCGTCCCTCCTCCGACTCCATGGCTCTCTGCAAATACTGGAGCTTATCACTGTCAGTTAGGTGTCGCTTCGAGATGCCATTAGTAAAGTCCTCAAAGAAGCGCGGCCAATGACTGGGATTGCCACTGAATGTAGGGAGTTCTAACCGAGCAAACCGAATTGTGTCTGAATTATGCTCAGTTGAAGCAGTGCTGTCAGATACACAGGGAAGCGAAGGAGATGAAATGTGTTGAAGAGCTTCTTTGCGAATAGAAGAACAGAGTTTTTCAAGAGATTTCATAGCATCCATGAGCTCTGTATGTTCAGGAATTTCACTCAGTGCAGAGAGGAGTTCCTCATATTCTTTGTCATACTCCTTGATCCTAGCCAGAGTGTCTGCGTTACTTAAACTGTCAGAAGAAACCATGTTGTTAAAAATGCGATCTAACTTGCAAATACTTTTATATATCCGTAGCGTCTCTAAATGAGTTTCAATGTATTCTTCTAATTGTTGGATGAATGTACAGGTCTCAGATTCTTCTAATTGTTGGATGAATGAATGTACAGGTCTCAGATTCTTCTAATTGTTGGATGAATGAATGTACAGGTCTCAGATTCTTCTAATTGTTGAATGAATGTACAGGTCTCAGATTCTTCTAATTGTTGGATGAATGTACAGGTCTCAGATTCTTCTAATTGTTGGATGAATGAATGTACAGGTCTCAGATTCTTCTAATTGTTGAATGAATGTACAGGTCTCAGATTCTTCTAATTGTTGGATGAATGTACAGGTCTCAGATTCTTCTAATTGTTGGATGAATGTACAGGTCTCAGATTCTTCTGTTTCCTCCTGTGTATATGTATGAGAATCATGATCCTCTTTGTCTCCAACAAGACGTAGAATCTTGTCTTGTATTCTCTCATACAGTTCACTATGACCTTTCAGCTGCGTGAGAAGGTTCTTGTACTTAGTAGACATGGATGACTTGAGAGAGCTGTCGACCTTGAGCCTATCAAAGTCATTGCGAGTAGCAGTGATCCGGCCTTTGCGGCTGCTTCTCATACGCTTGAGCTTCTCTATGTCATCACAGTTATCTATCTGCTGCAATTTATCAGTAGACATGATGAAGCCAAAATCCACTCTGAAGTCCTTTTGAGGCTTGGCTACAAGCGCTTGGGCTATAGTCGCTTGCTCAGTGAGGCGGCAGTCAGAGGCTTGACTTGTAGTGCTAGTTAAAGGCGAATGTCTAGGATCTGTCTGTGAATTACGGCGAGTTATGATACCTTACAGAGCAGATCCGGCTCGAAGGACCAATGATCGGGTATGGAAGGCCGACCTACAATGGATGGACAGAGAAAGTCTACGTGGGGTTGTAAGGCCCACTCGCAATGTAGGATTTGGTAAAGTATCGACAACTCAGTGCACTGGCTCAGAATAATGCACTGCACCGCTCATAAAGTTGACGGCCTTAAAGACTCATGTGCAGAGTCTGTAACAAGCGCCATCACTCACTCCTGCATCGTGGTGATAATTGGTCTAAGTCAACACATGGAACTTCAACAAATGTTGCAACAGCACCAGCATCGGCACCAGGGCCATCAATGGATAGCTTAACAACACCAGTATTGGCACCTCCAATTACCGTATATCAGCAACCTGCTATGTTATCTATGCCCCCATTCATCTCTGCAGCATCGCCTTACACTATGCAAGTACCAGCCACTCCATTTCAGTCTTTGGGATACATACCCACTTCCACATCCTCAACTGCTTCTGTTCCCACAATGCTCACATGCGAACCATGTCCAGGTCAAGTGATTCTATATGCAACTGCATTGACAAGAGTACAGCAGGATGGGATGGTTTTTGAAGCTCGAGCTATGCTTGACAGTGGCTCTGGGTTGACCTTTGTAACTGAACGCTTCGTCAAGAAGGCTAGGATTCCTGAACACTACTTCCCTGTCAAGATAACTGGCTTCCAGCAAACTGATACACCTCTTGCAAAGTTTCAGGTTGAACTCAATTTTATTTTAACCAGTCAACAAGGCATGGCACTACACACAATGACAGCACTGGTGGTCAAGTCTATTACACATGACCTCCCAGCAGGTTATCTCCCTCAGCTACGTCAAGATCCTCTGCTTCAAGGTCTACAGCTAGCGGACCCATCTCTAGACTCCCCTGGAAAAATCGACATACTCATAGGGAGCAATTACATGCCTACCATTACTAAATCAGAGATTCGTCACTCAGCTGATCGGTCCCTATGCGCAATTGACACATACTTTGGATGGGTAATTTCTGGACGATGTCAAGGTTCGAAATCCCCTACTAACAACAACACTCGTTGTAATATCACAATGCAGCAACAATCAGATTTAGCACAGGAACTTCTGCTGTTCTTGGAGACTGAAGGCATGCCCGATGAGTCCATTTCTGACGTTCAATTGACGGAGGAAGATGCTTTGGCTGAGGAGAACTTCTGTAAGACCCACTCACGTCTGCCTGATGGGAGATTCTCGGTTACACTGCCACGCAAAGCTAACCCTCCCATCCTGAGAAATGAAAAACCGGAAGCCAACAATGATTCCTGGCTATTTATGCATTTTTGTGTGCCTCACAACCAGAGCTGTGCACATAGAGGTGGTTTTAGACCTCACCACAGAGGCCTTTCTTGCATGTTTGAGACGATTCATTGGTCGTCGAGGTCGACATTCACTTATATATAGTGATAATGGCTCAAACTTTATTGGAGCTCGAGGAGTACTGGAAAAAGCTTATCAAAAACTCGATCAGATGCAGCCTTCAGAAGCTCTTTACCAGTACCTAGTCGACCAGAGGATAGAGTGTCGCCATACCCCTGCAAGGTCCCCCCACTTCGGAAGAATATGGGAGGCTGGAGTGCGTCAGATGAAGAACCTGCTCCTCAAGACAGTCAAACCACATCGTCTCACACCTGAGGAACTTATGACAGTCACAGTTGAAGTTGAGTCCATGTTGAACAGTCGTCCACTTGCTAGGATGGAATCTACACAGAAAATGGTCGATAATTTGTACAATAGTCTCTTCTGTAAGTCACATGGCTAGACGCGCCCGAGTCCACTAGCCATTTCTCCTCATCTATTATGTCCGATACAGGAAATGCTCCTTCTGCTTCAGACTCAATTTCTTCTTCCATGATTTTTGCTTGATGCTGAGATTTTTTTCGTTTTGGACAAAATCTCTGAATGTGTCCTACTTCATCACAACTCCAACATTTGGGAGGTTTCCACTTCTGTGCTCCCACTAGCGCTGAGTTCTGTCCTACCTCAGCCTTGACTTCTTGAACCTTCAGCGCTATTAAACACTACCTAGCTATTACAATATAATCTCCTTCCAAAAGAACAAGCAATCTGTTAGCTATTTTTAATGAGGTATCAAATAGCTCGACCAATGAAAATGGTACATGGAAACGCTGTCTTCATGAGAGAAGAAGCTAAACTAGCCAGAAACACTCACCTGTATACATTTTCAACGCGAAACTTTACTTCTTTCAACTCCGTTAACTTCCCCGGAGTAACGCTTAGGAGCCTGAGCATAAAGCTAAGTACACCGCGCGCTGGCTGCAGAAATTATTTGCTCACGTGATAATGACGTGATGCTAGGGGTGTTGCCCTTAAAAGCTGGTACCTATGCGGAGTTGAAAGCTTCGCCTTTTCTCAACGAATAGCCCTAAATTAAAAAAACAAGTAGCACAATAAAAGGTCTTAGGCATCATAAACCCTGATATGGTCTGCACTTACAACTTTACTACTATTCAGACACTTGCAAAGCGTTTTCCACAATTAGAATTGGCCGAATCTGCATCCATTGATGCACTGAGAGGTGAGTTCATGGATTTCAAGCTATCTCCAATTGAGAATCCTACTGTAGAAATGTACAAGTTGGCCACAGGAGATGACAAGCCAAGACCGGGGCGGTTTTGGTATGAGGTTGGTCAGATGAAACTTTTTGATGGAGAGCCGAGACTTCCTTTGTTGGTGAGGCTGATGTCAGGTTTGATGTCAATTCCAGCTTCAAATGCTGACAGTGAGAGGGGCTTTTCCATGCTTAGAAAAGTTCATACTGATCAGCGACTATCTCAGAAACAGTCAACAAGAATTTCTTTAATGACTATCAAGTTCAACAGTGAAGAATGCTGTCATGACTCAATTTTTAGTGAAGAACTTCTCACTAAGTGCAAAAAAAGCAACTGTACTGCATAATAAAAAAATAAAATTCCAATTACTCATTTACTCCATTAATGTGGGTGTGGTTGGGGTATGGTTATGTTAATTAGGGGCGTAGTAATTAAATTATAGATGGGTGTGGTTTGTGTCCTTAAAGCATTATTAGAAAAGTTGGAGCCTATACAATTTATCCACGGTCCACATGTCCTCCATTTTTCCACAATGCACAATTTCCAGTTCCAGAAGATTGCCAGGAACTGACTGACCCTTCTAAATAATCCACACCGGATTCCACTCTGAATCCGATAATTCAACGAACACAGTTATTAGCAATCGTTCTACACTAACTGTCACCCGCACCAAACTCGTTAGCTAGTATGACCTGCTCCAGGCTACCGTATCTTTGACTGTACGTCCTGGGCCCATAACCTGTTATAATAACTTCAAGCAAGAAATCAACCGACCACACAAAAACGGACACGTGATACACAAAACAAAATGATGTAATAGATAAATCTACTAATTATAATAGGAAGTTCAAGTATGACAAAATTCTTGTTCCAACACAAACCCCCTAGCTTCCCCACAGTCATGCACACACACACACACACCACACAACATGCACTTTCTGCTGCACACATGCACGAAAGTAGCCAAATTTTCATGTCTTATACCAAATGTAACAGGGGAAGCTCCGCCAATTTTGAAGTGGTCAGGCCAGGAAGTAGGTGTGGCCAATATGAACGGGAGACCAACGTAACCAAGACAGTCAGTGGCTGCATATAGTGTATGCACTAGCTTATAAATTCCAATGGTATGCTAAAAAAAACTTATGTTTTAAAAAATTATGTTCACATAATTATAAATTTAATGTAGAGATGATGTGATAAACATATTTATTATGCACTATTAGCTATCTCATACCGATGCTGATTGTTTAGAAACTGAGATAGCAGCTCTTGCGTATATACAAACAGCAGGTAAAATAGCATGCACTTTATTCCTGATGACTCAACACATAGTCATATACAAGAAGGGAGCTAATATAACAAAATACCTATTTGTAACTGCTTAACCTCTTATGTACTTGAACCAGATTAGCTAGCTAAATCTGACCAAAGAGATAAAGACTTTTTTAACTTTGCAATTTTTTCTAAGTTACACTAAAAAATTGCAATCTACTTGAATTGCTCATAGGACTTTTTTCTCCAGCTATCCCTGCATCAAAGAGTCTTTTATTTCACCACCATGCTGCTACACTAACTGAATTTAAAATGTCCTTTGCGGAAGATTTTCTCCACATCTTAGCTATCTAGCGTTGACAAGCATTTCCAGTTCCAGGGCATGCAATGAAGAAAAGAAGAGCAGCTATAACTTTTATTGAGCTCCACTAGCTAGTACACAATACAGCTCAGATATATTTGATGTTACTCAAATGTCTTATTTATAGAGTTACGATGATGATGCAAAATATACCACGGAAGAAAAACTAAGAAAATTATAATAGATAAATAATTTGAAATGAGAGTCAGAGATTATCATGGATACTGGTCATCTAATGACTGGTGAAGACAGAGGTCAAGAATAAGAAGGATAGGAATACTTTTGAAAAGACACTTCTTGTTCCCACTGCTCTTGTCTTAATGTCTCTTGGTTCTACAAACATAATATTTAGGAATTTGTGATTAGAGTGTTAATGTTACTCATTTGTGTATCTGCAAGCACCTATATGAAGAAAAAAAAAGGATTGGAATTGAAAGTTACACAAGGAAAAGTGCATAAAAAGGAATAAATCTTCAAACATGTGTAATGGAAAATATGTGTTGTATGTCTTGCAAAAAGACTTGAAAGAATGTTCAAGCCACAGGTAGTGGGCTCAAGCGTCATCACACAAGTCCTGAATACTTATTCTGTCTATTCTGTTGAGTAATAAGCTCCTGTATTACCAATGGAAAGAGATTAGTGTGACAAATAGCTATAAGAGTAGTTTCTACAAGTTCATGAAAGGTCAACAGAAAATTCTGAATATACTATACATTCACTTTCATTTAAATTTTGTTAGTGGAAAATCCGGGGGTAGGGAGTAGTCTCGTGTAGCCAGACCCTTTACCAATTGCTACGCAGGAAAGAGTCTGTACAACTGACATTGAGCAAGTTATGCAGCTTTCCCTGCTAATTGGGCTGGCAGAACAATAAAGAGGACAATAGAGAGGTGGTAAAGTATGGGTGGAGTGGTCTAGCACTTTTATTCCATTTCACGAAGCTGGAACAAAATGAGTCGTTAAAATATTGATTATACTACATCCACGGGAACTTACCGCAATCTCCTAGTTTGCTGACGGTGTAAACAACTTGCACTATGTCAGTTGACCAGACCCTTTCCCGTGTTGTGATTGGTAAGGGTCTGGCTACGCGTAAGGTGGGAGGGGGGGGGGGGGCTCAGCCCTGTTTCCAAACTTTGAGGAACCTTTAGTCCCCACTTTCAGCTCCTATGATGTATTAGTATTTGGTAGTAGATCATGAAACTATGTGGTTGAGTAGATCTGAAGAATGCTAGCTAAGTGATAAAGCTGGGCTATATATGGCTAGAGCATATTTCAATACAGCAGCTTTCAAACTGAAGCTGGTACTTGCCATAAGTTATTAGCGGCTATTCTAGCTGCATTCTAGGTAACATTGTTTCTACTATTAGCTATAGACTGTTTATTATTAGCATGGTCAGTTTAAAATTGACTACAGGCACAGCCAGCTTGGCTTTGCACGCATGCTGAGTAGGTCAAGTTGCAACTGTGGATGGAGCTAAATTTCTATCTTGTTGTTTTTCTCCTGATGGCCATGGAAATCCTAAACAAGGATTCCCCAAGTTGCACATGGTATAAGAAGTGAGTTGTAGCAAAAGGAAGCTCACTCAGTCACTTGCATACTCACTACCCAACTAAACTAAGTGAGGTTGAAACAAGAGAAAGCTTATTTGAGAGCAGCAGAGACTATCTCAAGTATAGCTTCACAGCCATCTCTTGTTGATGCCACAAAGCAGTATGATCGCAGCGGGAATATATATATATATATATATAAATACAGTACATGTACTCAATATTATAGTATACTCTACATCATATTGTTGATATAGCCCAGCTTACTCAATAATTGGAAACACATACATGCAGTAGGCATTACTATTAATATTTACATACTACAGAGTTGAAGTAACAGTCTGCTTTTTAACTTGGAATCCGATACATTAACCTTTATAAAAGAATTCAGTGAGATAAAGCATTTTGCTAATGCTATGGCATCAGGAAAAACATGGCCCATAATTTCTTACTTGTTAAATGGCTCAGTAGTTTTATAGTATAAAAACAAGCTAGAAAATTCTAACATTATGACATGACTTTTTTTTTCTAGCCCCTCTAAAATTGAAGAGCTTCATCTCACCTGTTGTAAATGTCTTCTCAGGACTCAATGGACCAAATCCTGCTTCGTTATCAGTATACATGCGTACTGTGTAAGACACATTAGGAACCAGACCAGAAATAGCTACTCTCACCTCCTCACCCAACTCTAGATTATTATATTTGGTGAATGCTCGAATGGGGTAACCTGGGCTAGAGAGGATGGTATAGAGAGTCTTGAGTGGAGGAGTGCCTTTGGTAGGAAGCCGTGCTAAAATGTTAATAGACGTGGAGTCTGCAATTCCATTCAGTATTATGGGTTGTCCAGGCAGCGCTAGGAGTAGCAATTGATAGGGAAGATTAACACAAATTAGAACATGCACAAACATACCACTAACCTGACACTCCTTCTAAATTGTGGAAGTAAGTGCCCGCTGCTAACTTATTTCTTATACTAAACCTAAACTCTACTCTCCGAAGTGCAGCAAAACTTTGATTCATGAATTCAGCCTTCCATAAGAATATGCTATTGGCATCCCTTACCAATGGAATGTGTGGATTTAGAGGATGCCAACCAGCCATACTTCCTTCAAGGCTCTTAAATTCAGTATGTAGGAATTCCAGACTTGCTGATGAGCCAGCCCCAGTATATTCGACCAGTACTGTGACATTAAACTTGACAGGATTTACTCTGTGAATGTGAATACTATGGACACGTGGAGCTAAATAACACACATGTGATGGCTCATTATCACTATTAACATACATGTGATGGCTCATTATCACTATTAACATACATGTGATGGCTCATTATCACTATTAACACACATGTGATGACTCATTATCACTATTAACACACATGTGATGGCTCATTATCACTATTAACACACGTGATGACTCATTATCACTATTAACACACATGTGATGGCTCATTATCACTATTAACACACATGTGATGACTCATTATCACTATTAACACACATGTGATGACTCATTATCACTATTAACACACATGTGATGGCTCATTATCACTATTAACACACATGTGATGACTCATTATCACTATTAACACACATGTGATGGCTCGTTATCACTATTAGCACACATGTGATGGCTCATTATCACTATTAACACACATGTGATGACTCATTATCACTATTAAGGGTGGCCGCACACCGCCCACGCAATTTTTACCCGGTTGGTTGCTAAGCACGATTCTGCTACTTTCTTTATTTGCAGGGCTACTCTACTATACTAGAAGGATAAAGTACCTGCCGAAGATACTGCACACCGACTTTGGAGTGAATCTGAAGGAAATATCATGGACCCGATGTAACACTTTGAAACAACTTTTTGGAGCGGTGCGGCAAGTTGGAGCTCCAGAATTTTCTACGCCGCTAGCCAAGACTATACTCTAGGGCAAGACAACGAGTTTTTTTTCCATTTCAATATTAAGTTATGATTTATTTACATTTTTTTCCTTTTATAAGATTTTGAAAAATTCAAATTGTGGTGCCCTTCTTTTTTTTGTGTTCTACACGTGTGCAAAAAATATAGTCGTTCTCATTATTTGATTCCAAGAAAAACTGATTCAAAATTGGATACTTCTATTTCACTCGCAATTCTTAAGAAATAGCCCCACCCCCATATCTCATACTACGAGTACGCGAGCAATTTTTTTTTCAATTAGTTTGTATTGGTTCTAAAAAGAGCCCGCCTATATCAAGAGTAAACAAACATCAATACAACAATAACAAGAGAGTCAGAAGAGAGAGCAGTTTATTGGAGATAGCCATAGGTGAAGGTATTAGATCTGCGCAGCTTGGGAAGTCTTCGGTCCGCAGAAATTGAGCCTGGTATATCCATCCGCTTGAGTTCAGGTGCGCAGAGTCCGGAGAACGGCTACAGGAGGAGAGACAGCCTGGTGCACCTTGCTACGTGAGCTCAGACGACGTATGGAGAGTTGCTGTAAACGGATATGAGACAATAAGAAGCTAAACTAAAACACCACAAATTCGCAAAGTATACTTCTGCTACTACTGCGCGATAGTTTCTGCTCGCGTATTATCAAATGGTGGGGTATTGGCGGGGAATAAATTAATGTCCGGATCTACAGGCAGTGCGCGTTGCTATGTGCGGCCACCCTTAACACACATGTGATGACTCATTATCACTATTAACACACATGTGATGGCTCATTATCACTATTAACACACATGTGATGACTCATTATCACTATTAGCACACATGTGATGGCTCATTATCACTATTAGCACACATGTGATGGCTCATTATCACCATTAACACACATGTGATGGCTCATTATCACTATTAGCACACATGTGATGGCTCATTATCACCATTAACACACATGTGATGACTCTTTATCACTATTAACACACATGTGATGGTTTATTATCACTATTAACACACATGTGATGGCTCATTATCATTATGTAATCATATTAACACATGATCACTTAATATCACTATGTAATCATACTAACACACATGTGACCACTCAGTATCACTATGTAATCAATCGTACTAGTGATGTGCTCAACCACAAATGGTGAGCAAGCCTAAAACTACACTATTGATAAACGATTGATTTTAGTTGCTAACAAAAAAAAAGTCGAATTTTTAAAATATGTATTATACGATAAAGGGGATTTAATGCCATAGCAAATGCCAATAGTAACCACTCCCCCTGCAATTTGAATATAAAAAAAAGGCAACAAAAAAGTCATGTTATTTAAACGCTTTACTTTCACACAACTGAACATACTTACACAAGATTTACCTTCATGGTTAGTCAAGTGGACTGAATTTTCAAGTAAATACTGCTGCATAGTGCTTATAACTATGACAAATAGCATATTAACTTACCATGCCACAAACTTCAATAGAAATGGAAATCTGGTAAGTTTTTAACTCACTCGCAAAGAATTCAAAGTGGTAAATATGTGATCATACTAACACACATGTGACCATTCAGTATCACCATGTGATCATACTGACACACATGTGACCATTCAGTATCACCATGTGATCATACTAACACACATGTGACCATTCAGTATCACCATGTGATCATACTAACACATGTGACCATTCATGTATCACCATGTGATCATACTAACACACATGTGACCATTCAGTATCACTATGTAATCATACTAACACACATGTGACCATTCAGTATCACTATGTAATCATACTAACACACATGTGACCATTCAGTATCACTATGTGATCATACTAACACACATGTGACCATTCAGTATCACTATGTAATCATACTAACACACATGTGACCATTCAGTATCACCATGTAATCATACTAACACACATGTGACCATTCAGTATCACTGGTTCTGGTAAATGTGCTGTGAGCCATTGCTCTATACATCACCTAGTTAATCTATTTTTTATTAATATATAAACTGTCAACTTGCTGAGAGTATTGGTACGGCCAACCTTAACCCTGGTGGCAGCGACTGAATAACAGTGTTGTGGCTGGGGAGTGTTACATCTGCAAATATCGGCCATAATACCCACATGTGGCAGCAGCAGTGGCTACTGAAGAGCCTCCATCTAACTGCAATCTTCAAAAGATTCGTTCACCACGCTAACACATTGAAAAATTGAGAGGATTAGAGGTGAAAGAATCGAAGAACATTTTGAGTTGAAACTATCGAAGTTTGGAGAGGACATTGCTAACATTACTGTTTGTGTTTGCTTACACGTCATCTCTGGAGTCTGCTAGCAGAGTCAGAACAAAAGAGGTTCCAAGAGAGGTAGGAGTAAAGTTGTGGAAGTAGGAATAGAGAGGGAAGAGGAGCTATTTTCTGCTGGGCTGGATAGTGATTAGGTAGTCTGATAGTATCTTGTCTACAACTAGTGAGAGTACTATAATAAATTATTCGCAGACTTCTCTGTTTAAGTCAGACAGTATGTCACAAGGGGAGGTTGCTAGTGGTTCTACTGACCCTTAGCTATGATCATGCAACAGATGGCCTCTTTGTTGGAGCAACAAAATGATAGAATGGATAAGTTGGAGCAGGAAAGGTTGCTTTAGTTAAGGGTCAAACAGATACTATATAACGAGGCTTGAGAGAGGAAAGACTAAAATAATTCAGGATCACACATCTACTTTAGAAAAGCTGGAAAAAGATAGAAAAGACAGTGAAAGGGAAGCTAGGGTAGAACTGGAATCAGGCTATAGTAGTTTATGTTTAAAAGAATGTTTCGTTTAAATTTTATAGTGATAAGCAAAATCACATATTTTTTGAAAGCTCATGATGAGAGGAATCTAAAAAGTAATGTTTACATTTGCACACAGTACTTTTGTGGCTTTATAATTGACAATTAAAATGCCAATCACAGATAAAGCCATTTGTGGGTGTTCATACCCTATTACTAAATTTGGTAGCTACAATAAAATTGAAATAATACAGTGAATTTTTTCCTAGTACTAAAATGTTTCATTAAGATATAAGCTACACTTCATCAATGCAACTGTCTTCATTTTCGATGTTGCAGTCTTCATCATTTTCACATGCTGTATCACACGAGCAAAGTTCAGTGCAAGTTAAATTGTTCTTCCTGCATGAACATGTGTGGTGCAATTAGTCTTGCATTGGCATATGACCATCTCAATGATGGCCTGTGGTGGTGAGGAAGAACTATCACAGTAACTGGCAGTACATGACTGTCTGCGACCTTGTTGTAGCCAAACTGAAGAGGATCAAAAAGCTGTTGAGAGAGATGAGCTTGGCACCACACTCGGTTTTGCCATCGTACACGATTGATGTGTTCTTCAAGAACACAAGTGTAGGTGGTAACTTGCTGCTTGCAGAACAAATACCATCTCAACTCAGGTACACTTGCAATGGAAACATCTTTGGGACAGCATTTCAAGCAAACAAATTTTGCCAATTCCTCCTTCACATCCTCTGGTATATCACCATCTAATAGTAGTTTCAAAAGTGCTCTAGGTAAACTGATTTCAGCTTTCATGTATTGCTGAAACCATTTTGTTCTACAACACTAGAAAATTTGCCTATAGTGTCTGCTCCAGTGAAAGCGTGAAATATGGGCAAAGCTTCAGCTTTATCTATGCCCAAAGCTGTCCAAATAGGCTCAATATTTACTGCACCAGACACCATCATAAGTGATGTCTTTTTGCAAAGCATCTCATTGTGTGCAATAGTGACAATAAAACATCCGTGTGTCAGGAGTAAAAAACACTGACTGTGCATTAGGATGGCGCTGTGATGCTCCAACTTCTAAGCAGATCATTAGAGTGTCGGCCTCTTTATGAAGTAACATGCAGTCTCTGTGCTATCATCCTCAGAGCCACTATTTGCTGTCTGTTCATCACCTAACTTTTCAAGAATGTGAATCAGTTTGGATTTGTCAGTACATGGCAACATCAATCCATCTGTTGCTAAAAGTGCTCTTGGAGTCAGAGTGAACTCATAATTGCCTATTGCATTCTTCTGATCAATATTCCTATTTGATCTGGTGAGGACCATCAAACGACCATATAGGTTTCTGGTCTCTTTCAGGTCAATTGTTTGGTCTCAAATGTTCAAAGTCAGCTTCTTGCTGCCAGATAAATACATCTTGCTGCTCTGTTTCTTGACTGGTGCCCAAAGGCTGACATCTCCATTCATACGTTCATTTATATACTCCTCATAAAGTTTCTGTCCAGTATTATCAATGCTCAAGATTTGTGAAACATACTCTTGAGGAACGTATGCATTCGTAATGAAGTTGAATAGCTGATCACCTTCGACAACAAAAGGGTTCCCATGGCTAAGAATTGCAGCTTTAATTTTATCAATAGCTTCATGTTCTTTCTTGATAACTGTGGGCTGTAAATCATGGTACCCTTATGAAGTATGTTAGTTTCAGGACAAAGTGATCTTCAAATTCATCTACTATACAACATATCTCTAGAAGCCAAAAATAAACTCTGCCTGGCATTGGCATTACTGGAAATACCCACTAACCCAGAATGGACTTTCATCCTCTTCAGATGCTCACAGGCGTGGTCTGCGCCTATTGAAACAAATGCAGTCTCACTCTTGGTGACTGATATGTTTCCTTCCTCAAGCGCTCTCCACATTGCAGGATGCTTTGTCTTCAATTAATTCATGTCAGCAAACATACCTAGGCCAAAGTCTTTTGTATTTGATGCAATCAAATGCAAAGAACAGCTTGCTTAGAACATCTCCAGCTTCCAGATGAAGAGTGAGGTCAGCATTCCTGGCTAATTGTATGAATATTTCCACCCAGTGCAAGTAGTTCATCAGTGACTTAAACATGGCACTAGATGACTGCTGCTCTTCCCAAATACCAAGTTCTTCAACATCATTCTCATCTTGGACTTCAAGCAGGCTACAATTTGCAATTCTAATAAGTTTTGATTTATTGCTTCCCTCATTTGCATAAGCTTTATAATGTCTTCAATTGGTTGGCTAATATCTTTGAGACTTGGCATCTTTGTGAAAAATTGCTCTAAAGCAAGTTAATAAAGAGCCACATGTGACTGGAATGGGTGGTTTTCCGCCAACTAACAGTGGAGGCAACAAAGTGTTTGTTGCTGCCACCAGAATCTGCTTGTCACAGAAGGTTAGGTTTAGCTATTGGCCTCTTAAGGCACAGTTAGATAGCACCAGGTTGTCTGAAGTTAAGTTATTAACAGAGCCAATGAGTGCAGACTAACTCCCTGGACATGTGCAAATATAGCAAACTCTGCACGTGCCCAGTATCATGATGTGCATGACATAGAAATCATAAGCAGCACAAAAATGGTGTGTGTCACTAGGAGCTGTTACTGGTAACATTACATGAAAACAGCAAACGAACACCAATCAAGGCCACTCCACCAATTAAGTAATTAAGTTGATTACGTTATGATTAATCAGTTCTCGACTCCTTGTGAGAGGAGTTTGATGTGGTTGAGGGACTTCTCTCACATCTTCTCCCCCCCCCCCCCCCCCCCCCTTCTTGTTTTAGCTGTCTGTGCTGCTCTTGTTGCTGACAGCTGACTGTGCTGGCTGATTCATCTCTTGATCTTCTCCATATTGACGGCTCAGCCAGTCTGCCATCGTGTTCTCTGCTCCTTTTCTGTAAACTACTGAGAACAAATAGTTAGTAAGCTCTAAGGCCCACCTCAAAATCCTCCTGTTTCTCTGTGGTCCTGTTGTGATGAATGTTAGGGACTTGTGGTCTGTGATGACTTCAAATGGCCTTCCATAGAGGAAAAAACTGAAGTGATGAATCGTCTTCACCAAAGCTAGACCCTCCAGATCTTGGGCTGCATAGTTTCTCTCAGCTCCCTGGAGTTGACTGGAGTAGTACGCTACAGGATGTAACTGCTGTTTCCTTCTGAAAGACAGAACTCCACCCACATCTGTAGCACTGGCGTCTGTCTCCACTACAAACTCATCATTACAGGTGGGAATACATAAAGAAACATGACTAACTAGAGACTTACATAAATAACTGAATGCCTCCTCCATGGGCTTCTCCCACTTGACCGATGCTGGCATGGCGTCAGAGGTGGCAGGCGTCAGCTTGGACGTTTATTGGTGTATGTTTGGAATGTACCTCCTATAAAAGTTAACTGTCCCCAGAAATGCTCGCAACTGCTTCTTGGTGGAAGGTTTCCTGTACTCCACCAATGCCTTAACTCTGTGCTCGGGCACACACATTTGTTGTTCCTGTCTCACCACAGAACACACCATCAAACTCCTCAACTATCCTTCCTTTCACAATACCTCATTAAATTATTCACATGTATAACCTTCTCACCCCTAACTTTGCCTTTCCTCCTGATTTTGTACGTCACATCCCCTTTCCTTTCTACAACCTCAAATGAGCCGTCCCAACTCTCTCCCAACTTATTGTGCATCCCAGGGATCCTATACCAGACTAGGTCCCCTCTACTGAAGCTCCTGAGCCTAGTGTTCTTGTCATGCTGCTTCTTGCGCTACTCTGCACACTTAGCTGCACCTAGTGCTGCTGTCTCTCTCATGGCTTCCATTGTACCTGCCATTCTATCTACCCACTCGCTCACTAACAACTGTTGCTGCTGCTGTCCTCCTTGCTGCTCCACCAGGCTGTGGTACATAGCCTCCAGAGGTGTTCTCTGCCGGAAGCCGTGCACCAGGTCAAAAGGAGTGCCCTCCAGTGGCAGGCTTCTGAGCGAGAACAGAGCATAGGGCACTTGCTAGAAGACCCAGTCCTTCCTGCTTTCAATAGTCTTCTTGATAATGGACTTCAGAGTCCTATGCATCCACTCGATGCTTCCATTTGATTCAGGGTGGTAGGGTGTGGTCTTGAGCTTGTCCACGCCCATCAGTGTCAATTCTCTCAGGGCAGCTATCACAACATGAAGCTCACCCAGTCTCGGAAAAAATTTACTTTTGAGATTGGGTCTTGCATCAAACAATTGTACTGCCTTGTTGTAAAGTGCATGTCAAAAGTTATGACAGCTGGATGATCTTCAACTACTAAGCTATTCAATTGAGATGCTTGCAACATCATGGCCAACAATGCTGACCACTCATATGCAACCTCTGGGAGCCGGGGCAAAGCACCTAATTTGGTCAGTGAGAGACCTGATGATAGTATTAGTGTCTCTAACCTTGATAGAGTAAAAGCAATTATCCAACCAAGGTTGGCTTTCTGCCTGAGGTACCTGGCTGAAACTCATACTGTCTCTTGTCTGGTGTTAGCTTGGGTTTTTTTACACGACTTTATGAGAATGTGACAAGTAAGAACAGATAGGTTTGAAGCATCATCAACCTCTAGGTTGGGCACAATTAGTTCTCCAGGTACATTCGCATTTTGGTACACTGTTGTGGTAGTACCATGTGTGGTACCTTTGCCATCTACAGTGTCTTCATTAAAGTCTGTATTGTCAATGGCAAAGAAGACAAATGAACCCTTCTTTAAAAAAGGTGGCACATAGTCAGTCCATCAAATAATCTTGTGTTCAACACAGAGGTGACAGGATGTGTACTCACACACACACACTGAGGTGACAGAATGTGTACTCACGCACACAGAGGTGACATGATGTGTACTCACACACACAGAGGTGACATGATGTGTACTCACACACACACACAGAGGTGACATGATGTCTACTCACACACACACAGAGGTGACAGGATGTGTACTCATACACACAGAGGTGACAGGATGTGTACTCACACACACACAGAGGTGACAGGATGTGTACTCACACACACACACACAGAGGTGACAGGATGTGTACTCACACACACACAGAGGTGACAGGATGTGTACTCACACACACACACAGAGGTGACATGATGTGTACTCACACACACACACAGAGGTGACAGGATGTGTACTCACACACACAGAGGTGACAAAATGTGTACTCACACACACAGAGGTGACATGATGTCTACTCACACACACACAGAGGTGACAGGATGTGTACTCATACACACAGAGGTGACAGGATGTGTACTCACACACACAGAGGTGACAAAATGTGTACTCACACACACAGAGGTGACATGATGTGTACTCACACACACACACAGAGGTGACATGATGTCTACTCACACACACACAGAGGTGACAGGATGTGTACTCACACACACACAGAGGTGACAGGATGTGTACTCACACACACAGAGGTGACAGGATGTGTACTCATACACACAGAGGTGACAGGATGTGTACTCACACACACACAGAGGTGACAGGATGTGTACTCATACACACAGAGGTGACAGGATGTGTACTCACACACACACAGAGGTGACAGGATGTGTACTCACACACACACAGAGGTGACAGGATGTGTACTCACACACACAGAGGTGACAGGATGTGTACTCACACACGCAGAGGTAACAGGATGTGTATTCACACACACAGAGGTGACATGATGTCTACTCACACACACAGAAGTGACATGCGTGTATGCACATATAAAGATGCAACATTACATTTGCATACATAATTGGCGAGCGAGCGTAGCGAGCGAGACACTTACAGGGGTAACACAATCGAAAATCGGGGATGTTTATTTGTATATATGTTTGGACGTACGTATGTCATTTTGTACTTTGACCCTCGCATTTTTTGTGTTAGTTATGTGGTCGACCCCGTCTCAAATTGCACTAAACAGAATCCTCTGGTTTATCGATCAGTACCCGTATCACCCTAGAAATTGAATTGTTTACCGTTTTGAATTCTTTTGCGGGTGCGCTCTTTGTCATGGTTATAAGCCGTGCGCAACAGTATTTACTTGAAAATACATTGTCCACTAGACTACCGCTAAGGTAAGTCTGTGTAGGTGCATGTCCAGTTGTGTCAAAGCATTGTGTGTTGTTACAACCACTACTTAGCTAAAGAATATCACAAATAAAACGTTTAAATAACGTGTATTGTTTTGTTGTTGTTTTTTTCCTTCAATTCAAGAAGTTGCAGAGAGTTGTTACTATGGCACTGAAATCCCTTTACCCTGTATGCTAAATTAAAAAACTGGACCTTATTTTCAGTAGCTTCAGTGTTAGAAGTCAAAATCATTCATATAAAAATAGTATAGTCTTTAGGCTCGCTCGCCATTTGTGCTCAAGCACATCACTAGTATATTGCAGTTTACACAAGTACTATATACAATGTGGCTACTAACCTGTAGGCTCACGAAACAAAGTAGTGGGTTCAGATGTAGCAGCACCATCAGGATTGATGCTGGTAATTGTTATCGTGTACAATTCTCCAGGTTCTGTCCTTAGTGAGAGTCTTGTGGTGTTCGGAGGCAGCTCTATTTGATATCGTGAGTCATTAGTCACTTTCAATAGCAGTTTGTGAGGTGCTTCATCTGGGGCAGAGTTGTTGAAAGGTGGGATATTCCACTCAATAAAAGTGAGAGAAGTATCGACAATTCTCAGAACAGGACGACTAGGAGTCTTAGGCAATACTGAAAATAATGCACGCATAATGTTGTAATAGTACAAACATAACCCAACGGCGTACCTCGTACAGTAAGTATGAAAGGTCCTGCAACAACTATTCCAGGAGCAGCATTATCAATTATTACCTCATATTGCCCTGAATTAACGCGACGAGCAGGGTCAAATTTCACACTTGTGGTAAATCTCCCAGAATTACTGTCAAGCGTCACAGAATAAGCGGTGATAGGTAGGTAGTACGAATATGTGCCTCTAGAGAATTGCCACGACACCTGGGTGTTGTTGATACTGCTGCTCTCAAACTCCACCTCCATACTCACCCGCTCATTAGCAACTGTGATGTTTAGTGGCGAAGTTCTCACGACAGCCAGGTATGCTATATCATAATGATAATAAAAGCCAACAGTAACATGATATAATTATGTCCATTCCACAAATAATGATCTGAATGTGAAGTTAATAGACATGTATGCAAAAGCTAATCGTGTGGTGTGACATGCTGAGACAATAAAGTAGTGCCACCACCAGAGTTCAGAATAACTGAACCGCAACTCATGTAGACATTCTCGCAGTATCCTGACCAGGAATGGCACAGGAGGTAGTCATTTTGTAGACAGACTCGTCTGCTTCTCCTTGAGCTTGTACTATAAGAGGTAAAGGGCCGTTGTTGCCGGTGTCCAATATATCCACCACAGATACAGTGTCGTAAACCTTGCCCAGGTTCATGGTCTGGTTACACTGAGAGAGAGCCCCACCTCCTTCACCAAGCAGCAAGTCAAATGTTTCTGTCCGGTTTCCTATAGCCAGAATGAAGCGACAGCCCCGTGCTTTCGAGTTGGACGCCATCACACAAGTCATGTAAATGTTTCTTTGAAAATACAACAGAGAAGCATTCTGCACTGGCGATGTTCCTGACAAGAAATGACAACATTGACTTGGAGAGGACATAACAGACTTTAATACATTACATTGTTACTCAATACTGCAATCACGACAAAGTTTGCTAGTCAAACTAACTGCATTCAATTGTAAATTCCTAATCAATTTGCTTCACATTCCACACTTTACCAGTTTTGTACCACCTAACATTTTATCTTTATGTGAAGTAATCATTTCACTTAACATATTTGCAGGCACCAGACAGGTTAGACTGTAGGATTGAACCACATACATCTATTATAACAACTCTCTCCCAGAGATAAGACAGTAGGATTCAACCACACACATCTATTATAACAACTCTCTTCCAGAGATAAGACAGTAGGATTCAACCACATACATCTATTATAACAACTCTCTCCCAGAGATAAGACAGTAGGATTCAACCACATACATCTATTATAACAACTCTCTCCCAGAGATAAGACAGTAGGATTCAACCACATACATCTATTATAACAACTCTCTCTCAGAGATAAGACAGTAGGATTCAACCACATACATCTATTATAACAACTCTCTCCCAGAGATAAGACAGTAGGATTCAACCACACACATCTATTATAACAACTCTCTCCCAGAGATAAGACCGTAGGATTCAACCACATACATCTATTATAACAACTCTCTCCCAGAGATAAGACAGTAGGATTCAACCACATACATCTATTATAACAACTCTCTCCCAGAGATACAGTAGGAGACACAGAAAAATTCCGAATTCCGTTCCGTAGAACGGCCGTTGCACGATTAAAAAAACGGGGGAAAACGGTACGCCGTTTGTTAAAAAACGGCCGTTCCGTTCGAGCGCGTTACCGTTTTAATCTTTCTCGTTCACCGCATGTCTCGCTCAAAGAAAAATAAAAAATCGTTTATCCAATAAAACGTTCCGATTTTTTTGTTTATAGGCTCCAGAGGCGGAGCTTTTCGGGTTAAAAAAATTTGAAGCCGTCCTATTCGAAGTTGTCTCGCGGAGAATTGTTAGTTCGACCACCGCACAGTATCGACGTTTTCTCGAAGTTAGGGCCTTCTCCGGCTTAGATTTTTTACTACTGGAGGTCCATCGGTAGCTAACAGAAGATCTACGAAGTGCGGACCTCGTTATATCTCTGTGCCCATCGGAATTTCGGTCTGCAACTTTATTGAAGCAAGTGAAAATTTTGTACGAGCTTTTTTTCACTATCCCCGTAGCGTTTAATGGTCGATATAAGGCCTTAGCTTGCTGATATAGCTATAAGAAGAGTTTCTAGCTAGAAAATATCTGTGAATCGACGGAAATGCTTCACCGTTTTAGTAAACGGTGTCGGCCGTTTAGTCAAAACGGTACGGAACGCAACGATAAAAACTACGGTAAAAAGACTACCGTTCCACGGGACGGAATTCGGAACTTTTTTTTGGCGCCTACTGTAAGACTGTAGGATTCAACCACACACATCTATTATAACAACTCTCTCCCAGAGATAAGACAGTAGGATTCAACCACATACAGTATAGAATACCAAATACTTTGGGTGAGAGATGTTCGGATACCTGAACCTAAAGCTAGGCTATATCAGCAATATAGATATAGTATAATTGAGTTCATACACTATATTTTTTCCCGCTGAGATCATACTGCTTGGGACATCAACAAGAGAACTGTGAAGCTATACTTGAAGATGAGCTCTGCTGCTCTTGAGCTAGCTTTCTCTTTGTTGGACCTTACTGAAATTAGATGGGAGGTGAGTGAGCAAGTGACTGAGGAAGTTGCTGCTGTTGATTCCTCGTGCCTTAACTCACTTCTTATATTTAGGATTTCCATGGCCATCAGGAGAAAAGAAGAACTGGGAGAAATTCAGCACCAGCCATTGTCTTCACCAACACAGCACCTTAAACAGCCAAACTGGCTGCCTAGGTCTAGTGCTAATAGTAGAAATACAGTGCCCAGAGTGCAGCTAGAATAATGGAGTCCAGCTACAAATTACTTTGGGCTAAACCAGCTGCAGTTAACAGCTGTATTGAAATACTGGTATATGTACCAGGGTTTTTTATTTTTTTTATTTTTTAGTCTTACCAGTGTCCCCAGAATACCTGTATTCATTGAGGTAGCTATATATAGCCCAGCTTTAATGAACACCATAGAAAATGTATTATAACACAACACTAATGAACTGGTGTGGTCAAGCAATTATTCATGTCTGACATGCTACTATTAGATTTCAGGTGTTCCCTTAAGTGTTTGGATAATTGACATCCCACTGTACATTTATTATAATAACTCACTAAGAAATCGAGTGGTAGAATTCTTGCAAGTGATAGAAATACAGACTTCAATGAAGATATCCACTAGTTTATTACGCGGTAACCCAGGCACAGATATCAGATCTCTAGAGACAGAGGATCCATTGCCAAGTGCTACAGCAAATAGAGAATCTGAAGACTTGAGAGTATAAGTCTCTATAGGAAACTCTGAACTGCAAGTTGTAGCCAACTACAATATAAATATAAACAGCAAATGTTTATTATAATATTATACTACATAACTCCAGATTGCATGCCTTAGGCAACTACTACAATGTCCTCAAACACGAGAGAACACTGGTCTGTTCTCAAACACGAGAGAACACTGGTCTGTTCTCAAACACGAGAGAACACTGGTCTGTTCTCAAACACGAGAGAACACTGGTCTGTTCTCAAACACGAGACAACACTGGTCTGTTCTCAAACACGAGACAACACTGGTCTGTTCTCAAACACGAGACAACACTGGTCTGTTCTCAAACACGAGACAACACTGGTCTGTTCTCAAACACGAGACAACACTGGTCTGTTCTCAAACACGAGACAACACTGGTCTGTTCTCAAACACGAGACAACACTGGTCTGTTCTCAAACACGAGACAACACTGGTCTGTTCTCAAACACGAGACAACACTGGTCTGTTCTCAAACACGAGACAACACTGGTCTGTTCTCAAACACGAGAGAACACTGGTCTGTTCTCAAACACGAGACAACACTGGTCTGTTCTCAAACACGAGACAACACTGGTCTGTTCTCAAACACGCAAGAACACTGGTCTGTTCTCAAACACGCAAGAACACTGGTCTGTTCTCAAACACGAGACAACACTGGTCTGTTCTCAAACACGCAAGAACACTGGTCTGTTCTCAAATACGAGACAACACTGGTCTGTTCTCAAACACGCAAGAACACTGGTCTGTTCTCAAATACGAGACAACACTGGTCTGTTCTCAAACACGAGACAACACTGGTCTGTTCTCAAACACGAGACAACACTGGTCTGTTCTTAACACGAACACTGGTCTGTTCTCAAACACGAGACAACACTGGTCTGTTCTCAAACACGAGAGACACTGGTCTGTTCTCAAACACGAGAGACGAGACTGGTCTGTTCTCAAACACGAGACAAACAAACACGAGGTCTGTTCTCAACACGAGGTCTGTTCTCAAACACGAGACCACTGGTCTGTTCTCAAACACGAGAGACCACTGGTCTGTTCTCAAACACGAGAGACCACTGGTCTGTTCTCAAACATGTGAGAACACTGGTCTGTTCTCAAACACGAGACAACACTGGTCTGTTCTCAAAAACGAGACAAAACTGGTCTGTTCTCAAACACGAGAGACCACTGGTCTGTTTTCAAACATGTGAGAACACTGGTCTGTTCTCAAACACGAGACAACACTGGTCTGTTCTCAAACACGAGAGACCACTGGTCTGTTCTCAAACACGAGAGACCACTGGTCTGTTCTCAAACACGAGAGACCACTGGTCTGTTCTCAAACATGTGAGAACACTGGTCTGTTCTCAAACACGAGACAACACTGGTCTGTTCTCAAAAACGAGACAAAACTGGTCTGTTCTCAAACACGAGAGACCACTGGTCTGTTTTCAAACATGTGAGAACACTGGTCTGTTCTCAAACACGAGACAACACTGGTCTGTTCTCAAACACGAGAGACCACTGGTCTGTTCTCAAACACGAGAGACCACTGGTCTGTTCTCAAACACGAGAGACCACTGGTCTGTTCTCAAACACGAGAGACCACTGGTCTGTCCTCAAACATGTGAGAACACTGTGTCCAGGCGCATCCTGGACAGGAAGAGTGAACGTCTGGAACTGCACTTTTCCCTCCTTTTGCTTAATTAACCTGTCTTATTCATGCCTCACCTTTCTGGTTTCACCCCTTGCCTTACTCCTACTTGTACCTTATTAACACTAATTCATACTAATTATTACTGCCACACACACACACACACACTCTCTCCTCACAAAGACTCTTTGTCATTTTAGGGCCCCTGCCTTGGCCTCTCTATAAGAGTCAGGGTAGAGCCTCCAGTTGCCTTGCTATCTCGTTTGTACTTTTCTTGCTGCTGAAATTATAGTGCTTATTAAGTAATACTTTGCTTATTAGTGGGTGACTGTTTGTCTGGGATTCAAGGGAGGTTACAGTGCGATTTTCCTGGCCTTCCTGCCTAGTTAACTGTCATTCCGAGCACGCTCCATCACACTGGTCTGTTCTCAAACACGCAAGAACACTGGTCTGTTCTCAAACACGCAAGAACACTGGTCTGTTCTCAAACACGAGACAACACCGGTCTGTTCTCAAACACGAGACAACACTGGTCTGTTCTCAAACACGAGACAACACTGGTCTGTTCTCAAAAACAATTGGCACACTCCTTTATTGTAATTGAGGATCGATGAAAATTAGAAAGATATAGGTAGCCACAGAATATAAGCAAAAAGCAACTATACTTATTGGAGGGTAGCTACACCATTATTAACCCTCAGTGCGCATGCGCGAGAGGGTTACAGTAGTCACTTTGTCTGTGTGTCAAAGTGTGTGCGTGTGTGTCATTCAACAACAGATCTCGCAGACGACGGCATTCCGGGCTCTGAAATGATGTAGAGATAGAGAAATTTGCAAAGTAAGTCCCTTTAATGTGCTAGAATTAGTTATGGGATTCAGTATTCTGTACAGAGTAACCTATTTAGAATGATCATTTTATGCCTCAAAGCACACATATACCCCATACCACACACACTCCACCAATACAAACACACACACTCCATTTATAACACATACACACACTGTCCAGGCCTGCTAGGATTCCTGGAAGAACCTCAAGCACGCGCAGAACATTCAGAAACTCCCGATATCGAGGAACTCCCGATATCGTCGAACATTAATAAACCCCGTAGCTATTTTATTGTTTATTATAATGCATGCACTTCTCGCATTATCTTAGTTACGTTTTATTCCACTTTCTGTGCAGTGACTCATTTTCATTGTGTTCTATTATCTATTTGTAATCTATTATAACTAGTTGTGGTTGTTGGGACTTGGCTGTCTCTGTCACATTTGATAAACAGCGAGATCCCAGACATAACTTGTACAAAAGTCCAGATCGTCTGTGGGCCTTACAACCCCACAGCTCCATAGCAGGACGTTTCTCTGTTGGACGTGACCGTCCAACACACACCCTTCACCCATAAAATCACACACACTTACTGCAAAACGGAGAGATAGCGTGATAGGATTTGTGAGAGAAACTGATTGAATGGCAAATGTTGGATTGAGTTGAGTCAAGTCCGGAGCTGTGACATACAAACACCACATCAACAACTAACACATCATATAACAATATGTACAAACTAACCTTAGCTACAAACATTTGCTGGTACAAATAGTAATAAACATGATTATAGAGGATACTTGTTGCTATGTGCTGTGTTAATAGAGGACACTTGTTGCTATGTGCTGTGTTAATAGAGGATACTTGTTGCTATGTGCTGTGTTAATAGAGGACACTTGTTGCTATGTGCTGCGTTAATAGAGGACACTTGTTGCTATGTGCTGTGTTAATAGAGGATACTTGTTGCTATGTGCTGTGTTAATAGAGGACACTTGTTGCTATGTGCTGTGTTAAGGGTGGCCGCACACCGCCTACGCAATTTTTTGTTGATGGTTGCTATGCACGATTGCTACTATTGTATACTTACAGGGGCTTCTCCACTACAACACAAGGACACAGTACCTGCCGAAGGAGCCGCTCACTAATTTTAGAGCGAATCTGGAGGAAATATCGGGGCCTGGTTATAAAACTTTGTAGCAATTTTTTGGAGCGGTGCGGTAAGTTGGAGCTCCGCAATTTGGTGCACTACTAGCCGAGCCGATACTCTACTGCAAGACAAAGAGTTCTTATCCATTTCAATATTACTTTATGAGATATTCGCATTTTTTTCTATTTATAAGATATTGAAAAATTCTCAATGTGGTGCAGTTCATTTTTTTTTGGTTTACCCGTGTATAAAATTTTTGTGCCGTTCTCATTATTAGATTCCAAGAAAAACTGTTACAAAATTTGGAACTTTAATTCCACTCGCAATTCTTAAGAAATAGCCCCACCCCCATATCTCGTACTTACCCGAGTACGCGAGCAATTTTTTTTTCAATTAGTTTGTATTGGTTCTAAAAAGAGCCCGCCTATATCAAAAGTAAACAAACATCAATACAACAATAATAAGAGAGTCAGAAGAGAGAGCAGTTTATTGGAGATAGCCATAGGTGAAGGTATTAGATCTACGCAGCTTGGGAAGTCTTCGCTCCGCAGAAATCGAGCCTGGTATATCCATCCGCTTGAGTTCAGGTGCGCAGAGTCCAGAGAACGGCTACAGGAGGAGAGGCAGCCTGGTGCACCTTGCCGCGTGAGCTCAGACGACGTATGGAGAGTTGCTGTAAACGGATATGAGACAACAAGAAGCTAAACTAAAACACTACAACTTCGCAAAGTATACTTCTGCTACTACTGCGCGATAGTTTCTGCTCGCGTATTATCAAATGGTGGGGTATTGGCGGGGAATAAATTAATGTCCGGATCTACAGGCAGTGCGCGTTGCTATGTGCGGCCACCCTTAATAGAGGACACTTGTTGCTATGTGCTGTGTTAATAGAGGAAACTTGTTGCTATGTGCTGTGTTAATAGAGGACACTTGTTGCTATGTGCTGTGTTAATAGAGGAAACTTGTTGCTATGTGCTGTGTTAATAAAGGACACTTGTTGCTATGTGCTGTGTTAATAGAGGACACTTTTTGCTATGTGCTGTGTTAATAGAGGACATTTGTTGCTATGTGCTGTGTTAATAGAGGACACTTGTTGCTATGTGCTGTGTTAGTAGAGGACACTTGTTGCTATGTGCTGTTAATAGAGGACACTTGTTGCTATGTGCTGTGTTAATAGAGGACACTTGTTGCTATGTGCTGTGTTAATAGAGGACACTTGTTGCTATGTGCTGTGTTATAGAGGATACTTGTTGCTATGTGCTGTGTTAACCCTTTCCCTGTCAAGTTTTTTTTTGCTAAAAATAACCAAATTGTTTTAAAAAATCATATTAAATTATTGCTTCAAAAATATCCATAGCAACCATATATTTTTATGATCCCCTTTAGTAAACGAAGCTGATGACACATATTTCGTTGCCATAGTAACCGACCACAAAAATTAATTAGATATAATTTTAGAAAATAATGCGATTTCAACATAACAAATCAATATTTTATGTATAGTTATTGACAAGAAAGACCAGCATGTATAAATATTGAATGAAACAAAACCACAAAACCACCACAACAATAGATATGTTTTGATAGTTTTACAATGACATATTATGAAGTTAGAATACTAGTTCCAATAAACTGGTTCGTTATGATATATATAAAAACAGTTTCTGGTTTTACTTAGGCAGAGGGCTACATTACAAGTATAACATTTGATATGACTTTCATGTCTAAAGCTAGATCTGGATAAGCCTCGTGCTTTTCTTATTCTGTTGCAAAACTCAATTTGTCTATCAGCTACAATGGGGAGATTTTGTTTTGTCTGGTCAAGACGTATATCGACTGGAGATTGGCTCCGTGGACGTCCAATCCTTGACCTTGCACTAAATGAACCTATCAGCTGAGCAGCTAATTCCAATTGGAAGTCCAGAAAAGAGGGATATTTTCTTTTCTCATCTCCTTGTCCAAAAATCTTTAGAACATATACATTCTGTACACATGCTTCAAGCAAATATGCCAACACTCTCTTCCACCATTTTTTTTAGATCTTCTTCCCACTAATAGTATGACATCCTTTGATCGCTCAGATCAACACCACACATAAACTCTTGATAATTAGGTAGACATGGTGGACAAGTTATCTCTTTTTGACTGCCATCTCTAGCAGTTCTAGTGACAGTAGTTTTGTCTTCAGCTACATGCTTGGTGGTCAAGAAATTTATTACTTTTTTGTCCTTCCATGCACATGCTAGCAGTGGACCACAGGCCCTATAATCATAGAAACCTCTATCAAACTTTGCTGCCTCTGAGGCTTTATATGTTAGTTCAGCTGGATAATGTTTTCTGTTCGTTCTAGCTGTGCCACAACAATTTATACCATTCTGATATAATTTCAGAAATAATATTGGTGACGTGTAATAATTATCTACGTATAGCTTGTGATGGCTATTTTCCAATCCATTTGTAAGATCTAATACTACTTTTGTTGATAAACCTAATTCATTTTGACTAAGGGCTGAATTTTTGCCCGTGTATATTTGAATTCGTGATATGTAACCATACTTTCCATCAGCTAATACAAATACCTTTATCCCATGCTTCACTGACTTATCTTTCATGTATTGCTTGAAAAATAGCCTACCCTTGAAAGGTATCATGGCTTCATCAACACATATTGATTCAGTCAAATTATATTCCTGCTGAAATTTTGGAGTAATAATGTCTAAGAGCCTGCGCACTTTGAACAATGGGTCATAATCAGGTTGGCCAGCTGATATCTGAGCGTGACTATCATTCAAGTGCAAGAAGCGAAGAATTTGCTGAAACCTGACTAAAGGCATAACATTAGATATATTTTGCCGAATCAAATCATGCTTAGCTGACCAATACATCTCAATCTGAGGAAGCCTTGCTATACCCATGTAAAATAGCATCCCAAAGAATGCCTTCAATTCTTCAGATGTGATATCATGCCAGGCACGAGGTGTTGGGGATGTACATTGAGCTCTACATTGAGCAGCATATCTATTGGTCTCTGCAACAACCAACTCTAGTGCTTCATCAGAAAAAAATATATGGAATAGCTCAATAGCTCATGCATTGCTACCTATAGGCCTAAGTGGACCTGGTTGGGGTCCAGAAAATGGGTATACAATATGAGTGCTTTCCATCTTCTTCCAAGGGGAAGACAGCGTAGATTCTTCAAATGTCAGTGGGCCTATAAATCTTGATTTAGTGCAACCCTGGGTAGTAGATCTACCGGTGCTACTAGTGTTTTGCCTCTGTAATCTGCCTACACCCTTAGTTCTTGTAGTACTAGGTCTTCCTATCCTCCCCCTAATACCTCTCCCTCTCCTCTTTCTTGTTTTACAGGGCTGTTGCCTTGAGGAGGAATTGATTTCGTCACTTGAGGTGGAAACAGTTATAGCCCTACTACTTCCAGCACTACGTCTTCCTCTACTCTCCCTAATACCTCTCCCCCTCCCTCTGTTTCCTCTTCCCTTTCTCTTCTCCTTTGATGTTTTGCTGTCTCTCGTTCTACAGGGCTGCTGACTTGAGTGGGAGTTGATGTCGTCACATGAGGGGTCTTCACTACTGAAATGTTGGGGACCAATAGATCTGTCACGAACTGTTGAAGTTTCTAATCCAGCATCAGGAGTAGAAACTAATGCTGAAGCTGTTATATACAAATACAATTCAATCACACACGATCAATTACATTTCAAAATTTGAATTTGATAATGTAGGTTGTGGTTATCAACCACAGAATGCTTCTAATTGCTGCTCACTTGCTATAAACATAGCTAAACTATAAACAGCTACAATACCTGTGTTGAAGCCATAACTGAAATAATCTTCTTTGTTTTGTATACTTGATTTATTTCATGTTATTTCACTTACTTTATTTCCTTTCCCTATCTTTATTTCTTTTCTGCCTTCAGTTTCCTCGTCGGTGTCTTCGTCAGAGTTCTCGTCGTCAATTATTGCTCTTCATGACTTCCGAGCTATTTATATCGCCCTTCATTACCTCGAACTATTCATCACGCATATCCCCTAACATATAAACAGTTGTCATAGTTTGAGTTTTCAGTTCTCGCTTGTTTTTCTTAGTCATCTATTGTCTCACTCTTGTTTTACAGCCAAAGAACTCATCCAAGGTAGTCAACCAGTTTTTATATCACCGATATTACTTATATCATATTTAAACTGTCTATTTTTGGTTTCATCTTTTACTTGTAAGGACTACAGTCCTATTTCACTTAGTGCTCTCGGTGCCTTTGGCATATGTTCTTTATAATTCATAATTAAACATTTTAGTTATTTATTCAGTAAAGAACTGACTCAGAAGGCACCAGTGGTTGGGAGTTACGCCCCAGTTAATGAGAGTAGCATCAGCTCGCCCAGCAACTTGGTTGGGAAACAGTATCTTGGTTTGGGTATTAGCCATTCCGCAACCTAACAACCTGAGATAAAAGCTAACTTAGTGCAGTTGTATACAGCAAATAAGCTTACATATATAGTACTGGACACTGTCTTCTTCCATGGCAAGTTCAGAATCACTGCCACTTTGACTCTCTGCTTCACTAGGGCTTGCCTCGGGCTCTGCATGGCTTGCCTCGGGCTCTGCATGGCTTGCCTCGGGCTCTGCATGGTTTGTAACATCAAGTGAAGCTCCAGGTAAATAGGAAAAAACACCATCTTCTTCAAAATCGCTCTCTTCCCCTTCGGAAACGTCGAAATCGTCGTCCAGAAGTTCGATCAACTCTTCCGCGGTATACAGTTCAGCCATTACTCAGCGGTCAATCCTATTTTTACCCTAGGCCTTAGCAACGCCCCCCTTATTGCTATAATATGAATATAAATGCTCGCGAAATAGCAATCCTTTAAGAACGCACTCGTATGCTTACTTAGTCGTAAGCTTTAGCGATCGATTTTTTACGATTTTTTCAACTGCGGTACCTACGCTTGCCGTGAATTCACGGCTTTGACAGGAAATGGGTTAATAGAGGACACTTGTTGCTATGTGCTGTGTTAATAGAGGACACTTGTTGCTATGTGCTGTGTTAATAGAGGACACTTGTTGCTATGTGCTGTGTTAATAGAGGACACTTGTTGCTATGTGCTGCGTTAATAGAGGACACTTGTTGCTATGTGCTGTGTTAATAGAGGACACTTGTTGCTATGTGCTGTGTTAATAGAGGACACTTGTTGCTATGTGCTGTGTTAATAGAGGACACTTGTTGCTATGTGCTGTGTTAATAGAGGACACTTGTTGCTATGCGCTGAGTTATGATCACTACTTGCCTATCACATGGAAACCACGCCCCCATAATTAATCCTATCCTGTACACCTTAACCCTCATAGCCCCTCCAGTCACCATCCCTCTGCCACACCCACACCTAGCCCTGTGATGACTCACTAATAGGAATAGTTCGGTTGATGCTGGTGGCCGGTCCAAGACCAGCTGGGTTACTGGCGGTCACTGAGAACTGGTGAGCTCGACATTCTCTGGATGCTGTCTCGTCCACAAATGAAATAGAAGTGGCGTTTGTTTGATTAATAACATTAATCGACAGGCCAGTTATACTGAGTTCATAGGTCACAGCCACGCCCTCCACACCACCAGTAGGGGGTTGCCAACTTAACATCAACTCATTCAAATTATCAGATGAAGGGTCCAGAGACAAACCCTCAACTCCACCAGGACTACCTGTATACCAACATGTAAAACACATGTAACACACTACCATAACACCTGGAAATCCTGTATCATAGGACTACATGTGTGTAACAGAGATAGTATATATAACACACTGGACATTGTATACCAAAGTGAACCACACACACACACTTGGGGAATGTAATACTTGTGGGGTAGGTGTCCAGAAATGTGCCATAGTCCAATGGGATGTGGAATGGGATAGACAGTGGGACATACATGCATCTGTACAGAGGGACAGGTGGACGTCCCATGAAATGTCCCATAGTCCCACAGGATCGCGAGATGGGATTGACATTAACAGCATTTCTGGACACCCATGTACTTGTGAGGTGATTATAGCCATGAGACTTAAGCACTAAACATCCCTTCAGCATCATCCTGGTTAAGCTGGGATACTCACAGCATCATCCTGGTTAAGCTGGGATACTCACAGCATCATCCTGGTTAAGCTGGGATACTCACAGCATCATCCTGGTTAAGCTGGGATACTCACAAAATCATCCTGGTTAAGCTGGGATACTCACAGCATCATCCTGGTTAAGCTGGGATACTCACAACATCATCCTGGTTAAGCTGGGATACTCACAGCATCATCCTGGTTAAGCTGGGATACTCACAGCATCATCCTGGTTAAGCTGGGATACTCACAGCATCATCCTGGTTAAGCTGGGATACTCACAAAATCATCCTGGTTAAGCTGGGATACTCACAGCATCATCCTGGTTAAGCTGGGATACTCACAACATCATCCTGGTTAAGCTGGGATACTCACAGCATCATCCTGGTTAAGCTGGGATACTCACAGCATCATCCTGGTTAAGCTGGGATACTCACAGCATCATCCTGGTTAAGCTGGGATACTCACAGCATCATCCTGGTTAAGCTGGGATACTCACAGCATCATCCTGGTTAAGCTGGGATACTCACAGCATCATCCTGGTTAAGCTGGGATACTCACAACATCATCCTGGTTAAGCTGGGATGATACTCACAGCATCATCCTGGTTAAGCTGGGATACTCACAGCATCATCCTGGTTAAGCTGGGATACTCACAACATCATCAGCAATTCCCAGATGCTGCCCACTCATAGAATTCTCTCAGTTACCAAATCTCTTTCACTAAATAGTAATGTTATAAAAATTAATTAGTAGGAGGTGCGGCCTGTAATAATCATGTCATTTCACTCCTAAAATACATGTGATGATGCTACATGTACAATACATGTGATGACTGGCGCGTGCTACATGTACAATACATGCGATGACTGACGCATGCTACATGTACAATACATGCAATGACTGGCGAGTGCTACATGTACAATACATGTGATGAATGGTGCGTGCTACATGTACAATACATGTGATGACTAGCATAAGGTACCTGTGTGACACAGGTATTGCCACGTCTACACACGTGGTATCATAATGGAAAGCCTCTTGCTGATAGGAGTATCATTCTAATAAAGTAATCATGACAACAGTTGACTCCGCCCATTGGCTGGCCACTCAACATGCTCTCACTAAATGCGACATGTTGACTTGGCAAGCGAGTATTTGTGTGTAGTGAGTGTGTACATGTGTATGTGTGCTAATATGAACATAGCCTAGGTGGATGCATGTGTGTGTTAACAAATCTGACATGTGTAAATAAAGATTGAAATGTGTAAACAAACCTCTTACAATGTCCACATATCAAATATGGAGTGGAACTGATCTACAGATCACCATGGCATGCAATGCAGCCTTAGTGTGTGGATCGCTTGAGGGGAGTGGCATGCAGCCTTAGTGTGGGGATCTCTTTAGGGGCATGGCATGCAACCTTTGTGTGGGGATCGCTTGAGGGGCGTAGCATGCAGCCTTCATGTGGGGATCTCTTGAGGGGCGTGGCATGCAGCCTTTGTGTGGGATCTCTTGAGGGGCGTGGCATGCAGCCTTAGTGTGCCTGTGGGGATCTCATGAGTGGTGTGGCATGCAGCCTTAGTGTGTGGACCTCTTGAGGCAATTGAAAGGAGAAATCACTAAACACAGACAACCACAGCAGAGCTTAACTTAGACCTGCTAACTGTCACTATGGTGCCAGAAGGACAGGAACACTGAAGACCAACATCTCAATTTAACACCTGGTCTCAGTCTCCAGGTCTCATACCTGTCTCAATAAAGAGTCTAGTAGAATCCTAACACCTGGTCTCAGTCTCCAGGTCTAATACCTGTCTCAATAAAGAGTCTAGTAGAATCCTAACACCTGGCCTTAGTCTCCGGGTCTCAATATTATACCTGTCTCAATAAAGAGTCTAGTAAAATTCTAACACCTGGTCTCAGTCTCCAGTCTCAATATTATACCTGTCTCAATAGTCTAGTAGAATCCTAACACTTGGTCTCAGTCTCCAGGTCTCATACCTATCTCAATAGTCTAGTAGAATCCTAACACCTGGTCTCAGTCTCCAGGTACTCAATATTATACCTGTCTCAATAGTCTAGTAGAATCCTAACACCTGGTCTCAGTCTCCAGTCTCAATATTACACCTGTCTCAATAGTCTAGTAGAATCCTAACACCTGGTCTCAGTCTCCAGGTACTCAAACCTGTCTCAATAGTCTAGTAGAATCCTAACACCTGGTCTCAGTCTCCAGTCTCAATATTACACCTGTCTCAATAGTCTAGTAGAATCCTAACACCTGGTCTCAGTCTCCAGGTCTCAATATTATACCTGTCTCAATAAAGAGTCCAGCATAGTAATGTTGTGTGTGTCACAGAGTTTGAACACATAATTTGTTTCATGTCATGTTTGTTAGGACCACACACAATAAAGAGCTGTCGGAGATGGAAGTCAGTGATAGAGAAAGTTGCAAGTGTTTCAGTCCAGAAGAGACAGTTACACTGCATTACTGTGCTATAGTATGTCCAAGTTGAGTTGGGTGGTAAAAACCGTTAATAACTTTTGAACGGAAGTAGCTACGCTTCCGGGGGTTGTACCATTCGAAAGCTCGTGCCGAAGCGGTCTCCCGCGCTACACGCGACGGGATTTAGTCACGCGCTCAAACCGGGCCAAACACGTGCGCGGTACCTCGAAGACAATTGTAAACAAAAAGCAGTCGTAGTTTGGTGACTCCGTTTCTACCCTTCTGCTTGACATTCTGGTTCATTTTAGGCTCAGGAATTTGTTGCTATTCAAGGCTACTTAACAAGAGCAAGCTACAATGTGAGGTACGTTTGTATCACGGGTTGCTTGTCCACTCAGATTTTCTTACCTGTTTAAATAGGGCCTATTTATTTAGAAACTCAGCCAATTTACTGTTTGCTGACCAAGATAATAAGATATACAATTCATCATAGACTCTATATGCCACTATTTATGCTTTAGCTGTCCATTACTCATGTCTGTACAGTTCTCTATGGTTATGGTGATGCTATTTACCACCCTCCAAATTCAACTGCTTGCTTGTATCTACCACAATTTCATGTCATCATAAAATTATTATTATATATTGTACATGTCATTATAAAATTATATGAATTGTCAATTTTTTTTGTATAATTTAAAAAAAAGTTGAAATTTAACAAGTAGATAGAAAATATAGTAAAATCATGAATAAAATGATATGAATGATTCAGTGTGAAGGACAAAGTAATACTGGAATGTGTGTGGCCATAGCTAAAGTGTAGGTGATGTGCTGGATTCTTCACATTACTGTTGAGTACTTCAGAAATTCGTCACACCAAGAAAGTAAGAATAGAGTTTAAATACACACTTAAGCACACAACAATCAGACTTACTTGAGGAGGCATTCAGCCGTGGTCCTGTGCTTCTTTCCTCTAAGCTTTGTAGCTCCAGATAACCCTCCGCAACCTTCAACCAGTTTTAGGCACAACTAGAAGCTCGTACAAACTATAAACTACGAGTGATTGGTTATAACAGGGCATATATTGAATACAGCCGCGGATGAAACTGCCATAGCTTCTTTTTCATTTCAACAAGTAAACTTACGGTAATAATGCGCACCTTGGACCCGCCCCGTTTTTACTGTGGGCGTTGACGTTTTCGCGCGTTTGAGCTACTACTGTCATGTGACCTTAATTGGTCTCCGGTTTCGCCAAGTGCATTCCTCTTTTGCCACATTTGTGGTCGCGCCAACTCAACATGGACAACTATAGTGGGAGTTTGACCTCTGGCTAGAGGGTTGTATTATTAACACAACAGCATTCCGATCAGACGTACACAACTAACAGTAGCCTAGCTAGCAGACTCTTTACCGAATTTATCAATGGTGTTGAAATGTCATGTGTTCCTGCAATGGTATTAGCCATACTTCATCAGTTTACTATAGAATTGCATCAGCTTACAGAGAGTGGTTGGTTGGTTGGTTGGTTGGGTAGGTGTTGTGGCTCGTAAGACATGATTACACACACATTCACACAGAGTTGACTCACCATAGCTAGTGATCAGGAAGTTTGTTCCACGGAATAACATTATTGTGCCGGATTGCTGGAATTCTGTCCCAATGCACTGCAGTCCTAAACGTCCACCAAATCCACTCCTACCTCTCTCAGAAACTACCACCTCCACCATTTCTGCTGATAGTTGAGTTATGAAGACTCCCAGTCCTGCATACCTCATTCTTCCAACCTCGTCTGGGACTTGTATTCCCTGTACGGCCCATACCGCCTCTACCAATGAACTATTATCTCCTGTAACAATGCAAGTATAAGTCACATTTTCTGCAGAGTTCAGTGGCACCGGCGTATCAACGGCTGGATTCACTACAACTACTAGTGCGCCATCAGAGTTCAAACACCACGTAAGAGTATAGAGAATGGCATAAAACATGTCCACCATTCCACTATCCTTATAAACATACAGTCTACACCGAGGTCTACACACTGGGCCGCGGGGGGGGGAGGGCCGGGAAGAGCTGCTAAACCACAACCCGTAATATCCGGATTTCCAGCTTCGCGCGCCCGCCGCCCACACACACGCGTTTAATTGGCCTTTTGGGTGTGGTGTTTGCTCGATATATTCCGGGGGGCCTTGGTTTGTGTGTGCGCGTGCGCAATAGCATGCGCGCCTACAGAGCAATCAAGCTAAATTGCCTCGCTTGCATTATTGCATGCTCTGGCTAAAAATATGTGATCGTCTAAATTCCTCTCTTGGGTTGCTTGTGTAATCGTATGGCAAGCGATGCGTAACAAAATTCCGCCACACATAATTCAACAATATTTGCCAATTCAAATGTACTTGCGACCTTCCGAAGTACTTTCCGAACTCGCATGTACTTCCCAACTCGCATGTACTTCCCAACTCGCATGTACTTCCCAACTCGCATGTACTTCCCAACTCGCATGTACTTACCAACTCGCATGTACTTACCAACTCGCATGTACTTACCAACTCGCATGTACTTTCCAACTCGCAGGTACTTCCACTAGAATGTACTTCCCCAGCCTCATATATGTACTTCCTAACTCAATGTACTTCCCACTCACACTTACTTTCAAACCTCCATGTACTTTTCGAATTCGGATACGCTTACATTACGGCAGTTAACGATTAAATTTATTTGACCCTCGACCTTCAAGCGACCTCGTGTGTTGTGAGCTTAAAATGGCGTCTGAGAAAAGAGAGATTTTGTGTGCATTTGAGGGACGGAGGAGAGTGGTGTCATTTATTGGTAACGATGATGTACAAAAAGAAAATGAGGAACTCCTTAAGGCTGCTAAGACAGCCTTTTCAGATCTTCTGTCTAAGGACTCTGGTAGTAATTATTATTTGCAGGTGAAGACTATCAATGAAGGAGTGCTTAAATATAATATTATTCATATTATTTGCAGGTTGAGAACAAGAAGCATGGACTAATTGATCTGTATAATGTGCGTGTTTTTGAGGATGACAAATTGTTTTTATGTTGCTCAAATCCAGATAAAAAGGTAGGTGATATTTATATATTTTGTAGGCAGTTGATTTCGCTAGCTATTTTGTTAATTTGGTTAAAATTACAGGAATTTTGATTGGATAGGAGGCTTGGGGGTATAGGAAAAAGAGTGTAGAAAGGGTCCATGTATGTGACTGCATGTATGTAATAATTGCACACAATGTGGGGAGCATAATTTTACACAAATAGATTCAACATATTTGAAGATTGATTCCTTTTTTAAAACACCATGTGAACTGTTTCCAATATATACAATCACTCCATCCTGCAAGCATTAAAGATTCATAGCATTGAGATTGTGGGCTTCAAAGGCATCACTATGGCGTGCCTGCACTGGTTTCTTCGTATCGCGATCGTATCACAATTATAAGTGTTGAGCACAAACTAAATAATCTATTGTCAACATAATGGGAAGAAGGAGATATGGCCGTCAGTCTTCGCAGGTGTAAGTAGATGGTTGCTACATACAGAGTTCCCTTGTGTGTTTTAATTAAGAAAACAATGGGCATGTCTATTTACAATATTAACTGTAATGCTTTTTAGTGATAAAAGGAGTGAGCTGTAGTTCTTTGTGTGTCAGTGTTCATACTAGTCAGATGTGTGTTTTTACTAGAATTAGATGTGTATGTTCTTATAAGTAATAGGTGTGTGTGTTCGTACTAATATTTGATGTGTGTTCGTACTTGTATTAGATGTGTGTTCTTATTGTAATAGGTATGTGTGTTCATACTAGTATAGATGTGTGTTCTTATTGTAATAGGTGTGTGTTCATACTAGTATTAGATGTGTGTTCATATTAGTACTAGATGTGTGTGTGTGGGACTTATCACTTAAAATCATTGTCACCTGGGTTTTCTTACTAAGTTATCTCCTCATCAACAATAACCTTTTTACTGTTGTATTGTATTGCAATATATATATAATATATATATAAAATAATTATATACATAATATATATATATATTTCAGATAAGTCAATCAAGTGGAAAGGCCAAGAATTTGTGCAAAAAATTAGGGAAACCCACAGAGGCCAATGCAAAAGTACTAGCCAGCCTTTTTCCAGCGCAAGCGTCAATGAGAAACAAGCGACCTTTGAGGAAGTTTGATCCAGAGGACGAATGCATTGCTAGTGATTTTCATCGCCGTAAGAAATCAGCAACACCTGGAAAAGTACGGTCTAAGAAACTGAAAGTAGTTATGCTGGATGTCATTCTACCTATTATACCAAAAGGTTCACGGCGCCAGAGTTTGATGAAATGTAATCGGATTTTGGAGATACCTTTTCTCAGAAGCATGATGCCAGAGGAAGTTAATACGTTGATCTGTGATACCTTTAAACATTTGGGAAATGTGGAACACTTCAAATTTTTGCATGCACAGCAAGATCATACTCTGCAAGTGTCTGAGGTTCAGCAATTAGATGGTGCAGCTGTCATTAGGCTTGCTGGTAGTGGCTGTTTATACTTAATTCAGGAGAAACCAATAGACGAAGTGTCTGTTGATCAGCCTTCAACAAGTTCTAGTGTTGCCAGTAACCATCCAGGGAAAAGTCAAATACTACTAGATAAAGCTGAAAAAGTGCTTCTAAAGTTGCAGGTATGGTGCTTATACATAGTTGAGTTTTAGTGTACATTTTTTATGTTCTTATCAGAGTTGGTGTCAACTTCATTGCAATTACAACTAAATGCATTTCTCATGGTTTATTATATTTTTGAGGTTACACTTTGTTGTGAAGTCTGTGGCTTTAGTGTTCTTGTTGTGATTGTTCATGACCCTCCATATTCTAAATAATCATAGTTAATTGTGAAGTAGGCTAAACACTATACCCATTTATCATAAGAAAAGTAGTGACAAGAATAAGCTGAAATACTTGTGTAGGTTGATTAGGCTCATATAGCTTTGTTCTTGGTTGATTGCTCAATGATTTTCACTTGCTGAAACATTGGTAGATACATACTCCATTCAGCTTGTTACACTAGTAAGTGATTATATAGTACAGTATATTCTATTATTGTGTACTGAACTATGTCCAATAACTGTTGCGCAATGGGAAATGCATTGAGAAGCAAGTTTTTGCTTACGGCAACACTTACCCATATCACCTGTGTTATTTAGGGTTATTATGTCCCCTCCCTCCCCCCAGGTTTGGCCATATTAACATTCGTGCCTGATGTGTCACTCATAATAAATACTAAGCTTACGACTCTAGATACTTTTCTGTATCGAATAGTATGTATCATGATGTGTTTAGTTGTATATGGTAATAGATCATCAATAGGGGGATGCACTAGTGATGTTTTGTGTTCCATCTATAGTAAAATTGTATTTTTCTTTCTTTTATGACTGTTTGCTATCTGGGCTGGTTGCTCATCACATACTGAACTGTTTTTAGCATACCATTGCTTATGCTTATTAATAAGTAGTTATATGTAGGATCCTGTTGAAGAGCTTGGAGATTCATCAGATTGTCCAGTATTCCTATCAAGTGACTCAGACATTATGGTAACACCATTAAATGAATGTGTGGTGTGTTATGTTACATTTTATACCTGGATATAGGATGATGACAAAAATGATAAACGTGATCTTATTCGATGGAGGCAAATTAGAGAGAATCAAGATAATGATTATCAAGAGTCCTTAAAAGTTGACAGTGCGAAGGTTAATAAGAAAGTTAACTTTTTAGATGGTATATCTATATCTATTTCTGTTATTTAGGAACAAGAAAAGCTCAAACTATCAGAATGCCAGTATGAAGAGAATGAGCAGCAAATGAGATGGCAACAGGTCAGCACAGTTAATGTTGTAATATAAGAGTCACCTAATTTTCTTTGTTTAATGCAGAGTTTGGAAGAATTACAATCTTATATGAAAGCCAAATTTAACAGCATTTGTCTTCCAGAAGCGGATGTGAAGATAGCATTTAGACTCCCACAAGGCACAAAAATTGACTATTGTTTTATTGGCCATGGCACTGTGAAGGTAAGTACAAATATACACACACACACAAACATACAACAATGATAATATGATGTTATTTGGTGTGAAGGAGAGAAAAAAAGATCTTTTCCCTAGCCAAAATCACACTCTCAACTACTTGGTTCTTTTTTAAACCCTCAGGGATAATGGTCATTCTTTTGTCTGTCTCTATACTTTCATATCTTGAATACAGCTGACATTTTGACCTTCAGTATTACGGTTAATCAATGTGAAGGGTTACTAATACTGCTTCTTGCAAGATTGTTTCTTGCTCACTAAGTATGGTCTGATAAAGTAACCTTATTCAGTAATTTTTCCTACCCCACAGAAAATTTGAATCAATTTTTATAAGCTATAAAAAAAAAATTTTTTTTTTAATAATGGACTTTATAAGCTCCAAACTTTTCATTTTTTTTTTGCAGGATATGTATCAGTATGTCTTGAGTAAGGAGGTCACCCCTCCTTTTTCTTTATGTATGCCTCATCTACGCTTAGAGTTGGTTTGTAATGATGACAGTATAATTCCATTCAAGGATCATCTCATTATTGTTAAGCTTGAAAGCCCCTGCTACGATCAGTCAGTTCTGGATATGTTTGCTGAATTTAAGGTGAGCTTGATTTAATTCACAATTAGTATTTCATTCACACAATACCTGTAGGAGGTGGATTCTGAAAGTGATTTTGTTGTTGAGAGTGGTACTTCTGAACGCAGTTGTGCAGGTATAGTGAAACAGACTTAAGTATTGATGAATGAATTAACTTTTTTTTATTTTTATCAATTTAGGTGATTCTGAGCGACTTTCTTTTGTGCAGTCAGCTGGGTTTATTTTAGGTCCTACTCGAATTGTAGATCGAAATAACATATATGAAGATGTTATAGATATGTATAGTGAAGGTGAAATTGTTGGTGAATACCCTTTGGTGATCAAGTATAAGGGAGAACAAGCAGTCGATCAAGGAGGAGTGCAAAGGGATATGTTTTCAGCTTTCTGGGCTGAAGTTTATTCTAAGTTATTTGAGGGTTGTAAGACACTTACACCACTCATTCAACCAGGCATCGATATGACGGCTTTCCCCATAATTGGCAGAGTTCTTTCACATGGGTTCTTAGCATGTGGCTTTTTTCCGGTATCTATTGCACTACCATCATTGATTTCCATGGTTCTTGGTCCCACTGTGCCTATTCCTGTTAGCGTATTAATGGAATCTTTTACCGATTACATTAGTGATTTTGAAAGGAATACACTGAACAGTGCTCTGAAGAGTAACGAACCCCTCTCAGCAGATTTACATACTAATCTAATAAGCATACTGTCAAGGTTTGGATGCAGAGAAATGCCAACAAGAGCAAATCTACCAAATCTCATAGAACAAATTGCTTTGTATGAATTCTGTGCAAAACCTTCTGCAGTTTTGATGCTGATCCACTCTGGAATTCCAGCGACTCACAAGCCTTTTTGGGAGACAAGAAGTGCCTCAGATATTCATTCATTATTTTATAGAATGACTGTGACGTCTGCTAAAGTAATTGCAATGCTAGAGTTTGAGGATGCCACAAACGAACTAGAATTGCGTGTGTGCAGCTACTTGACCACAATGATAGGAAATCTTGGAGTTCGTGAATTAATTTTGTTCTTGAGATTTGTGACTGGAGCTAGTGCGTGTATTGTCCCTAAAATTAAGGTTGAATTTAATGCATTGAGTGGACTTGGTCGTCGTCCAATGGCTCATACATGCAGTAGCACTTTAGAATTACCTACTGCTTATAAAAATTATGAAGACTTTTATGACGATTTCAAGGCAATATTTGACGTCACCAAAGAAACTTATTCGTGGCGAATGGATGCTCTTTGAAACTTCATTTTTTTGACTGTTTTTTTTCCTTCCACTTCTGGTAATAGCACAACTTTTTTTGTTGTTGTTGTTTTCAAATGTATGAAATCCAAGAATCACATGTAAACATTTTTTCTTAAATACAGCTTTCAGTTTTTATAGCTAAATTTAGCTGTAGTTAATATTTAGTGAGGTGTAGTCATAGGTGTTGTGGTTTAAAATATACACGATTTTACACAAAACCTAACAAAATTTGATAACTATAAGATCAATAAGTTATATAACAGTTCAAGATTTAATTTTTAATAGAAAAAAGTGCTCATAGCCAGCTACATACATTGTAAGTTAAATCAAATAGGGGTAAGGTGTGAAATATATTGAAGTGTTTGTTCATAGAGATCTATTCCGTAATTATCTGTAACACCTTGTGGGTCAATGTGCTGTTCCAACAGTGCCATGTCTGCTGCTGAAAAATTCAAATTGGATCTAGGAATAGATATTCCATCAGATAGGACAACAGGACCATCTAGATCAATCCCATATCTTTCATCAACTGTGTTGAAAAAATCCAATGCTGGTATATGAGAGTTTTGTAAGAAGACATCCAGCAGTGAATAGTTGCTGAGGTGATTTGTGTCCTGCTGTGCGAATAGGATGATTATTCCAACTCCTGACAAATTCTTCAAGACTATGGTTAATTCTTGGCACAAAAACGTAGTGTAATGCCCACAAATGTAATTCATTTAGTGGGTCAAGAAGGTCATGATGCTCCAAGTAATAAAATAGCTTATAGAATAAAACTGTAACACTTTTATGCATGTCCCTCCAGAGGCGCTCTATTCGCTGGTTGTGCACACTGCTGCCAGTTATCATGCTGTGCCGGTCAGCACCTCGACTTTCAATCATATGCTGAGCAACTAATATATTCTCACCGCCTTCGTCAGATCGAACACGTGATGGCAACTGGTGCTTTTCAACCGCTGACAAAAACAGCTGGTATACTGTTCGTGCCCGATTGTTTGTGGAAGAGTGGAGATAAACAATCAAACGGCTGTAGCCATCAATAGCACCATGCGTGACGATCCTCCATCTGATTAGTTTGTGGTGCGAGTCTGCAATGATTTAGATCATAAATATAATACATATATTAATTGGGTAGCTGTTTAAATTTGATCATATATATGAACCTTTTGCTTTTAAAATAATGCTTTTGTTTTGTTATGTCACTCTACAAAAAGAAACATTAATTGTTTGCCTCTCTTGAGTAAAACAGCAAACTAGTTTTAACCAGTCTCCCACATTTTCAAGTTGTAGCCACACCCCTATGTTAGCATTGGTAAGATTGTTAAAAAAAAATTGGTTTTCAATATTTTGAGGTAGAAGCTCAAAAACGTAGAAACCGAAGAAAAAAAGTAGTGTATCACAGATTATAAATGATTAGGAATAATAAAGAACAGTTAAGCTCTCAAATGCTGAGCATATCAAGGGTTTTCCTCATTTAACGCTCTAAAACCGTCAAGCATTGTTTTCACCTATCACTCTATATCTATTCTTATGCAATGCTAGTGAAGTCTTAACATGATTTAGCTGACACCATCAATCTTATATTTTGACTTACATTAACCCTTTCGTTCCTGAATTGTTTGGACGCGCGCGGAAAAATCTAATTTTCTACCGCGGAATAGAGCATTGCCGTTTTATTTTTTTAACTCGATGCTGGCTGGGAAAACCCCATAGCAACCATATATCACTAAATAGACCAAGAGTTTGGGATTCCCCTCATTTTTTGATTGAGAAAATTGAATAATATATAAGCCATCTACTAATATTTCAAAAAAAAAAAATTTTTTCCCCCAAAAAATCCACTTTTCCCATCAATAAAAAAATAAAATAAAATAGAAATAATATTGTTTGATGCATTTTATACCAATATTATATTAGTTCAACAATAAAATATGTTGTTTGTTGTGTGTGGTGCTGATTGTGATCATGTAGGAGACATCTATGAGTGTCCACAAGGAACGTATGCCATCGGACGTCTAGCTCCACTACAAAACAATTTCATATACACAAAAACACAAACAACAAAGATATTTGTAATACAAACAACAAATTATTCATGATCCTATATAATTGCAACTTTATGATGTATTGTATGCGGTTTCATACAGGATTTTTGTTTGGGGTGGGGCTCCGAGTGTACTTCGTCACACCCATTTTTTGGAACCTACACTACTTTGATGCACATCTTTGCATACGAGTCTATACTTCACACTGATGATCAGTGTTCGGTCCTATGCACTAAATGGCTCAGTTATGATAGGAACATAATGGGATACAATATCAGACTAAAAATAAATGCTTCCTAAATGTTCATTTCTATTCAACTCCCAAAATTCTAGGGGGGAACCCAGCGCTAGCCTCCCACTGTATGAACCCTGGTATGTATACTCCACACTGTACATGAGAGAAACAATCGTTGTATTGAGAAAGTGTAATTTGAAAATGAAAAGCAGTACAAGCACACACGTGGAATTCAACGTACCCGGCATGGATGGTGGCACAGACTGAACGATCCCTCCCATAGGATCCGGAACCTCCATACAATACCAAAAAAACACAAGACAACAATGATATTTGTAACATAACAGCTGGCCATTCTTGCTGAATTGACATTCTTGTACCATAACCCCCCCTCCCCCGTCATTACTTTTCACTGACATTCTTGTACCATAACCCCCCCTCCCCCGTCATTACTTTTCACTGACATTCTTGTACCATAACCCCCCCTCCCCCGTCATTACTTTTCACTGACATTCTTGTACCATAACCCCCCCAGCCCTAGCTGGACACCCAAATATCAGTAAGTTGAAATGAAATTCAACTTACCCGGCATGGATGATGTCACAGACCGAAAAAGACCACCGAGTTCGTTCTCTCTCAGGTTGGATCCGGAAGTGCCACATACTGTTTGTTCATGGTTGCTCTCTCTCTCTCTCTTTCCACAAATGCACGCACACACATACACACACACACACACACAAGAAAGAAAAAGCTACAGGTGAATACAGATCATAAAAATAAATGTATAATTTATTATACATAAATTGATTGGTGTACACACACACACACACATGAAATTCAACTTACATGGGCATAGTAGTCACGATCCAAAAAGATCCAGAGTTCCCTCCCAGGTTGTATACGGAAGCGCCACATACTGTCTGTCCACGGTTGCTCTCTCTCATTCCACAAATGCACACACACACATACACACACACACTAGAAAAAAGAAGATACAGGTGAATACAGATCATAAAAATAAATATATAATATAAATTGACTGGTGTACACACACACACATACATGAAATTCAACTTACATGGGCATAGTAGCCCCCCGATTGGAAAAGACCCCCCTCCCCCCCCCCCGAGTTCGTTCCCTCCCCGGTTAGATCTGGAAGCACCAGAATAACATTTCAACTCCACGCACACACATATACATCGAGTGTGAAACTCCACTACAACACCACAAAAACACAGACAACGACAACGACAATAACAATACATATTACAACTTTTGGGATGTTCAGGGGGGGGGGGGGCAGCCACAAATATCAAAGTTTGTGGTCCATCACACAAAAGATTATGGAATATCAATGGGTGTGTTGTCATCTTTCTTCCACTCTCCCCCTACCTCATCCACCCGACTCTTGTTCTTCGATTCCCGCCTTCTCCGACCGCGAGGACGTCCACAACTCGGAGCAGGAGGAGCCACTTCCTCTTCCTCATCACTGGAACCTGCTGCCTATTCGTGTTTCATCATTGGAAGACTCAGGTCTGGTATCCTCTCCTTCATGACTGGAAGACTCTGCTCCTGTCGCCTCATCTGCGTAATCGGGTCGGTGACTGCATTTACATCTGGTCCTAGTAGTATATGTGGTAAAAACTTTTTTAATTTTTTTTGAAAATTTGAATTTGTTCAAAAAACCACAAGCCACTTTCAAATCTCAAAACTCAATGAAATATATATATATTATAGCTAAACAGCTTACTCTATCTCAATATAGCTATAAATAAGTCCTTTCCACAACAGAAGCTTGCTATTTTTCAAGAGAAAGACAAGAGAAAGACAAGCTTACCTCGATCATCTTCTTGACTCCCATTTTCAGTATCAGAGTTGACGGGGTCTGGTCCACCAACCCTGATACAGGGCCTCCTATATCCCTAGATGTCGTCTCCCTTCTCTCCGCTTGATCCTGAGTCGCTAGAGTCAGCATCAAGCAAGTATAAAACTTGCACCGCATTGTAATTTCTAGACGCCATCTTCCAAAAAATGACTTTGAAAAAAATTTTTTTTTGCATAGTTACCGGGGTCACACGACACGCTCACTTTTTTCCTATGATGTAATAAGCATTACCTAAGACTGTACGTAATAGGGAGGTCCCCAGTTGAACTGGCGATTTTATAAAAAATGGAGAAGACAGTAAGTCAAACCGCAAAGTCTTGGTCGGCAAAGAAGCGGTTGTTTCAATGTGTTATGGAAGGCTACTGAGCTCAAGCAATTTTTTGCTGCTTCTACAAAGCTCTGGAGATGACTGGATCCATAAATGAAGCTGCTGTGAAGAAGGTAACTTTTTTTAAAATTCGACGGAGAACCGATGTTGTTTTTTTTTGCCGAGGAAGAAATAAACGCAACTGCTGTGAGGTACTGTCGAAGCAGTCCTGGCTGAAAGCTATTTTAGATGCTTCTCCAATGCATTGGGCACCTGTGTATGCAATCTGAAGGTTCTAGCTATAAAGTAACTATTTTTAAAAATTCGGAGAAGTCAATCGGTCTTCACCCGCTTCAAAGCGGGATCCGGAACGAAAGGGTTAATCATTAGCTAAATTGTGTTTGGACAAATGAGACCCAATGTGAAATTAGATTGTTTTAAACATTGTGATTCAGCAATTGCCTTACCATCTTGATCCCTACAATTCACACAAGACTATGAAAATATAACTGCGCAGCTGCGCAAATTTACTATGGCTTGACCAGCAGTACATATCTATACCTGGATATTTAAGGCCTGCCCACAACCTTACAACTTTCTGGTTTAGGAATTAATAGCTCAATTTTAAGCCTCACGTGAGCATTGCTATGTGTGAGCACCCTCCTTGCTTGTTGAAATTGGCAAGATATAATTGTAAGATTTACCACATACCTATATGCCAGAGAGAGTTGGGGCCAGGCACCGAATATGGTCTTCTTCTTGTTGCACCTCTAGGCCATCTATGAGCTGAACTAAGTGGGTCAGCACTACGCAACATAAAGCGAACACGGTCTCGGGTTATCTTTAATCCTCTTGCTCGTAGGCTACCACATATCATGCTCACACCAGAATACGGAGTATCTTGTTGGATAAGTTTGATCATTGATATCAATTCTTGGTCACTAACTTCAATACTGGGATCAGTTGTCATTCCAAACTCTAGTCTGCGCCTATATGTAAGCAATTAAAACCAAAAGTGAACATCATAAAAATTAATGTTAACTGCTAAAGCCATGTCAACTGCAAAGTCAATTAGACATTGTAATAAAGCACATCAAAATTTATTTATCTGAACACATTTTACGAGCTAGAGAATATAAATAAATCTAACTTTACCTATAAATAGTCATTCTACTCACTCCCAATAAAATGGCAATTTCATTCCATTTAAAGGAGAGGGAACAAAGATATTCAAGCTGTTGTTTACTGATGTTAAAACGAGGCCTTCCAGACCCTGTCACAGAGATTGATGGTGCTGACTGATATGCTGTACATGGCCTTTCAGTAAATGAGTCAAGAATTTCTTCATATTCTTCCCACTTCTTACATATTATCTTCAAGCAGTCGGTTAAATCCCTCAAAGATTCACTATAGTTTTCTAAATGTAGCACACCTCTCATGTTTTCCAACAATTCAGAACACACAGATATTGAATATTGCAACCTTTCAATAATATATTCAGTAAAAGTTAGATTGCCTACACCATACTGCCTTTCTGCTTCCTCAATTAACTGATTAATTTCACCGAAGAAAGCGGCGTACCTGGTGTCCACGTTTTCCATTGCACGGACTTAGTCACTCATGTCTTCACAGATTCACGTTCAAAGGTCACTGCGTATGATACAGCAAAATATGTGCGCATAAATATCTCTGAACTCTGAATGTGTAAAGCTAGGAAGTAGTTGAAAGTACATACTAGTTGAGAAGTACATGCGAGTTAGGAAGATGCTAGTTGTGAAGTACATGCGAGTTGAGAAAAGTACGTGCGAATTGGTAAGTACATGCGAGTTGGTAAGTACATGCGAGTTGGTAAGTACATGCGAGTTGGTAAGTACATGCGAGTTGGGAAGTACATGCGAGTTGGGAAGTACATGCGAGTTGGGAAGTACATGCGAGTTGGGAAGTACATGCGAGTTGGGAAGTACATGCGAGTTGGGAAGTACATGCGAGTTGGGAAGTACATGCGAGTTGGGAAGTACATGCGAGTTGGGAAGTACATGCGAGTTGGTAAGTACATGCGAGTTGGTAAGTACATGCGAGTTGGTAAGTACATGCGAGTTGGGAAGAGTTGGGAAGTACATGCGAGTTGGGAAGTACATGCGAGTTGGGAAGTACATGCGAGTTCGGAAAGTACTTCGGAAGGTCGCAAGTACATTTGAATTGGCAAATATTGTTGAATTATGTGTGGCGGAATTTTGTTACGCATCGCTTGCCATACGACCGACCGTTGAAAAACGGGAGGTCGGGTGTCAAGCCTGCACTGAACCCGTGCTACGCTGACTCAGCTCGGCATGAACTTGAGTGGGAGTGCTAAATTGCAGGTTAGCCACAACCACTTAAGTTAACCGTAGGAGCTGCAAGGCCTGAAGAAAAGTTCATTCTAGACAACATCTTTACAGTTCTTGCATGGATTTTAGCAAGAGTAATCGTGCTGTTTTATGTATCTGGTTTAAATGAACTATCAGCTGTGCTTTCCAAGATAGTTATAAGCACTGCACTAAATGCTATGGCACTGTTTTGCATTTCTATCTGCATTTTCAAGTTATTCGAGACTAAGCTATGCTAGTGGTATTTTGTATATCATGGAACATGCAGTTATGGTGTATTAAACTCTTTTTCTTTCTTTTTTTCAAAATTAGCTCAATCACTTTTATTATAGCCAAGTTGTTGTTTTTTAACACCAGTCAAATTAACTGAGCCGAGACAATTTCATTACAGTTTGCGTTCATCAAACTATTCTTGGATCCAAATGATATTGTAACTTGGCACTATACCTGGAAATATTAAGTTTCTTGTTTTTGTTGTACTTGTAGGGCTCAGTCAAACAAATGAGCTTATCACATGCAATTAATACGGAATTAACACGTGTGGATGTGCATTATATTGAAATACCACAAACACAAGAGATTGAACATATATCACAGCACATACATGTCCACTGGTATATAGCCTTCTATGTCTCTAAATAGAACACGTCTTCTACACTCAGTCTGATTAGCTGCATAAAGTTTAATGTCTTCATCCACGTGATGATATGTTCTAGCTCTTAAAAGAGTCACCATGGAGAAAATACCGTCCCTGCCTGATCTCCCAGTCTCTTGAATGTAGCTTGACACATCATCAGGTAATCCAACATGTATAATCTGCCTCACATCCTTGCAGTCTATTCCCATTCCAAAAGCCACAGTAGCCACGACCACCCGCAAGTTTTTATTCTCCTTGAAATTCCAGAGAATGTTAGTTTTAAGGTTAGCATCAGTAATGCTTGTGAACATATCGACTAATCGAAATTCTGGAACATCTGGAGCATCTTCGGGATTAGTAAAGGATGGGCCAAGCTGATCTTGCAGGAACATATAAATTTTCGAACACATATCGAATGACCGACCATAAATGATAGTCTTAGGAAAGGAGGTCTTTTCACTTTTCAGCATGCCTACAAACTTTCCAAACGTTATGCTAACGGAGTCATATGAATGGACTGAGTATTTCAAGTTAGCCTTTGTTGGGCATTTTGTTATAACAAAGGGATTCTTTAGTCCCAGGATACGACAAACGGATAGATGATCCATATGAGTGGCAGTAGCTGTTAATGCCATCATTTTCACTGAAGGTGGTATCAAACTTCGTACCTCACCTATTCTTCGTAAAACTTGACGAAAGCTATCTCCCCTACAACACAAAATATAGTAAGATAAAGTGTTGCAAAAAGAACATTAATTTATAAATAATTGCCATCTTGATAGTTGCATTCTAGCTATATGCATGAATTACACTTATTGGTATCGTGACACCTATGGAAAGTAGTAATAAACTTTAATATTATCATACCCTCAAATCAATAATCAACTGGCCGATATATATAACTACATACTTACCATTTCTTTACACAATGGGCCTCATCAACCACAAATGCCTTCAGCCTTTCTGAGTAGATATCACTCTCCAACAGTTTCCTCCATTTTCTGTTCTTAATAATCAACTCAGGTGTGATAAAAATTAGTTGGAACATGCCCTGTGACACCTGAGTGTACAGACTATCATTTGCAATCTCTCCAGTAAGTACATGATAGTCCCTTTGAAGTGTAAATTGACACCTACAGTGAATTAAAAAAAGGAAATAAATATTCAAGTACTCTACCTTGTAGTATAAGAAAACAAACATACACAAAAAACTATGTTCTAAACAACAAAGTTGTCATAAATAACTGAGAGGTCGATGTTTTTTTTCCAAACATAACTTGATGTACCATAGCTCAGAATACAGTTCAAAATTCATACATAGCCTTTCTTCATTGAATTAAGCCTCTCTTTTCAGGACTTACCTGATCTTTCATGATCACCACAAGGGGAGTCACAACAATGATAATGGAGAATCCACGTTCCTTATTTGCCAGCTTGTCAAATGTGTAGGGTAAAATAGAGTAGCATAGGTAGAACAGTGAACACATCCCTACCTTCAACAAATGCTATAGTGACATCTAGCTGTTCAGGCTTCATAATAGGGTATACTAGATCTCTAGCCGCTTCAACAATGCTCGTGCTTACATTTTACTGAGACGCTCTCCTACACTAAGTGTTGAGTGAGCTCCACGAGCCCGCCTACGCTTTCGTTAACAATATAAGTGGTAGATGACCACAGCATTTGAATGATGCAATCTGATTGGGCCGCAACGTACGTTACAGCGCAACACGGGTTCAGTGCAGGCTTGACACCCGACCTCCCGTTTTTCAACGGTAGGTCGGGCTACGCCCAACTATGTGTATGGTGGAGAGTTGTTGCAAGTAGGAATAGGTATGTGTGTTAGTGTGTGTGAGAGGAAGAGGAATTCATTAAGGTTCCTGTGAAGAGCTTGTAGCAGCAAGTGTGCAGCAAGTGAAGTGTGTGTGTGTGTGCATGTATTTGTTTGGGTTACATTACTGTATGTGTATACAGTATGGTTGCTCTAGTGATATATACGGTTGTAGACTAGTGTTAGGAGTAATATATACTGCAGTAGTCTCGCGGGCCAGACCCTCATGCCCCTCCCTCCGCTCGGGAAAAAAGAGGGTCTGGGGACACTCGCCGTACTTCCCGGTTCTGGCGGAATCCACGTGACCTGAGTCGTAAAGAATTTAATTGCTGCCAAATGTTGCGGTTAAATTTTTTAAAATTTAATCCCAACTGCCGCCTGTGGTAGCTTTAGCTTGATCTTGATCTGCAGGAATATCTACATCCGCTTTTGAAGACCTTGCTTGAACTGGTTGTGAGGGAGTGAACTTACTACTTAAGGAGTGTGTTATTGATCAGCTATTAAATGAGCTTGAAGAGCACGATTTGCATACGACTATGAACTCCAACAGTACAACCACTACAACTAGTACACTTTTAGGTTCTGAATTACTTCTAAGTTTTGTCAAAAAACAGTGGGAGAGCATAAAAGCAAAAACTTTTCCCACTTCCCCTCGGGAGGAAAACGAAACATATTTTCCCTGCAGGAAGGAAAGAATTGCCCTCCGCTGTTCTGCACATGCAGGAAGGAAAGAATTGCCCTCCGCTGTTCTGCACATGCAGGAAGGAAAGAATTGCCCTCCGCTGTTCTGCACATGCAGGAAGGAAAGAATTGCCCTCCGCTGTTCTGCACATGCAGGAAGGAATGAATTGCCCTCCGCTGTTCTGCACATGCAGGAAGGAATGAATTGCCCTCCGCTGTTCTGCACATGCAGGAAGGAAAGAATTGCCCTCCGCTGTTCTGCACATGCAGGAAGGAAAGAATTGCCCTCCGCTGTTCTGCACATGCAGGAAGGAAAGAATTGCCCTCCGCTGTTCTGCACATGCAGCTTTGTAATCAATGCCCCTCTCAATACTTCTTCCAACATTTCCATATCGCAGCAACCACACGGCTGACTAACCGACGCGCGGTGGAGAGCTACCGCTAAATCATTTCAATTAGCAATAAATTAAATAGTTTGAGGTTGGTCATGTGATTGGTACAATCTGATTGGCTCTACGTACATTCCTGTAGAGAACCTGAAAACCCTACGTCTGTCCCCAGACCATTTCCCAGCGAAGCGGTATGGTAAAGGGTCTGGCATGCGAGACTAATACTGCTGTAGTGTTAGATGTAAACTGGTGTTAGGCATGATATATACTGCTGTAGGCTAGTGTTAGCAGTGGTAAGCTCTAGCCTGTTTGGAATGGGATAACTCTTCTATGGAATGTTTTATCAAGAAGACTGCTGTATTCAGCTCCACCTCAACAGCAACTCCACACAGTTGGCTGTTAGGGGGAGGAGAAGGAAGCTGAGAAGTTTGGGGGAAAGCTTTCTGTCCGCTAGATAGAAACCTGACTCTTCAGTTTCCTGAACATTCACCTGCTGTCAGACTGGCAAAGACAAACACACAAACACACACTTCTCATACAACATGTCGGCATAGAGACCAGTTCAATCTTTCAACTTAATTAATCACTAATATACATTTTCTCCCCTTCCCTGGTAACCTAGTGGCATACGTGTAGAGTGTATTGAAATGTAATTTTTAAGATAGGACCGTGATTTCTAGGAAGGATGGTTGTAGGAAGTAGACTTCAATGAAGTATCAAAGGTGGGAACCCTAAGCTACTATACACTAGCTAGCTATTACAAAGGTGTGAACCCTCAGCTACTACTGCACACTAGCTAGTTATTACAAAGGTGCGAACCCTCAGGAACCTTCATCTACTATACACTAGCTAGCTATAACAGAGGTGGGAACCTCAGCTAGTACTGGTAGTTAGGGTACACGAGCAGATATGCTGATATTGCATGAGTTGATTGGTGTATTGTGAATGCAGCTGTCATTGTACCTCATATGTTAGATGACTAGTTGTGTCATATTATTTAGATTGGTAAGTAATACTGAAAAACAACAATTGAAGAATTCATTCACAATAAACATTTTACATTACCAACACTTCATACAACAACGCTCTGGTTTTTCTGTTCCTATTTTCTGACTGGAAACTCTCCCATAGCTATATTAGTAAGCTGAGGTCTAGTGACAGTATGCAGGTGGTTAGTTAATTAATGAGTAATCCAAACACCCTGTAGACCCTGTACCTTGTAGTAGGGTCTCAGTAGGCGGGACCAACACTGCCACCCAGCAGGGAGGTGGTGACCTTGCCTTAATGGAAGGGCTGGGCATGAGAGCCATGCAGCAATGACCTCTACTGACCTAGTCAGTTGGAGGAGGACAGCAGTGCTGGTAAGCAACGGAGAAGGCTACTTCTCACCTCTAGTTTTAATTGTATGTGCTGAAGAGAAGTAGTTTACTATAATGTGTTGCATTTGGCAGTAACAGAACTCCATCTAAACAGGGAGGGGGGGGGCTGATAGTCTTATCCAGTGATCATTATGTATTCATAACTCCAGCTCAGTTGGGGCTGATAATGCTTATCCAGTAGTAGTAGTATGGTAGCAGGAGAGAGAGAGAGAGAGTGGTCCAGAGAGAGAGAGAAAGAGAGGTAAGTAGGTCACTTGTAGTTTTGGGTATGAAATTTAGCATTTAGTCTCAGAAGTTGGTTTAAACAAATATTTTAATTTGTAGTTATTTTATAGTATTTTTTGTTCTATTTATAGTATCAGGGCCCACTTCTCCACTTCCGTCCAATGCTAACATCCTCTTCACGTGCACGGCTAGTGTTGGTCGAGTTTTTTGGTCAGTAGGTGACTTCCAGCTGGTCTCCACGCAGAGAGTCAATGATGCTCCAGTTCAGTTTGGGATTCAGGCAGACTTCCCGCAAGATACTCGGGACATGCTCACCACTATCACAGCAAGAGTGGATACTAGTCGTAATAATGGCACGGTCCTAAGATGTCAGGTGGAGGGAAGTATCCTAGCAGGTATCATCGGAACTGACGCTGTTAACATTACAACTTATGGTTAGTTTGCCTGGCTATTTTACTGTGGTATATTATACCTTATGGTTAGTTTGCCTGGCTTATTTTACTGTGGTATATTATAACTTATGGTTAGTTTGCCTGGCTTATTTTACTGTGGTATATTATACCTTATGGTTAGTTTGCCTGGCTTATTTTACTGTGGTATATTATAACTTATGGTTAGTTTGCCTGGCTTATTTTACTGTGGTATATTATACTTATGGTTAGTTTGCCTGGCTATTTTACTGTGGTATATTATACCTTATGGTTAGTTTGCCTGGCTTATTTTACTGTGGTATATTATAACTTATGGTTAGTTTGCCTGGCTATTTTACTGTGGTATATTATAACTTCTGGTTAATTTGCCTGGCTTATTTTACTGTGGTATACTATAACTTATGGTTAGTTTGCCTGGCTTATTTTACTGTGGTATATTATAACTTATGGTTAGTTTGCCTGGCTATTTTACTGTGGTATATTATACCTTATGGTTAGTTTGCCTGGCTATTTTACTGTGGTATATTATAACTTATGGTTAGTTTGCCTGGCTTATTTTACTGTGGTATATTATAACTTATGGTTAGTTTGCCTGGCTTATTTTACTGTGGTATATTATAACTTATGGTTAGTTTGCCTGGCTTATTTTACTGTGGTATATTATAACTTATGGTTAGTTTGCCTGGCTTATTTTACTGTGGTATATTATAACTTATGGTTAGTTTGCCTGGCTTATTTTACTGTGGTATATTATAACTTCTGGTTAGTTTGCCTGGCTTATTTTACTGTGGTATATTATAACTTATGGTTAGTTTGCCTGGCTTATTTTACTGTGGTATACTATAACTTATGGTTAGTTTGCCTGGCTTATTTTAGCTGTGGTATATTATAACTTATGGTTAGTTTGCCTGGCTTATTTTACTGTGGTATATTATAACTTATGGTCAGTTTGCCTGGCTTATTTTACTGTGGTATATTATAACTTATGGTTAGTTTGCCTGGCTTATTTTAGCTGTGGTATATTATAACTTATGGTTAGTTTGCCTGGCTTATTTTACTGTGGTATATTACTAGAGAGAGGTGATAGTTCGGGTGTGGGTACAATGCATTATGTGAGTTATAGAGCTGGTAACTATCACTATATCATGTGAGCTAATAATTTTTGCTGTCTGCAGTATTTTTTTTTTTTTTTTTACATTAGTAGCTGAGGGCTCACACTTTTGTAATAGCTAACTAGTGTATAGTAGCTGAGGGTTCACACTTTTGTAATAGCTAGCTAGTGTATAGTAGCTGAGGGTTCCCACCTTTGTAGTAGCTAGCTAGTGTAGAGTAGCTGAGGGTTCCCACCTTTGTAATAGCTAGCTAGTGTATAGTAGCTGAGGGTTCCCACCTTTGTAATAGCTAGCTAGTGTAGAGTAGCTGAGGGTTCCCACCTTTGTAATAGCTAGCTAGTGTATAGTAGCTGAGGGTTCCCACCTTTGTAATAGCTAGCTAGTGTATAGTAGCTGAGGGTTCCCACCTTTGTAATAGCTAGCTAGTGTATAGTAGCTGAGGGTTCCCACCTTTGTAATAGCTAGCTAGTGTATAGTAGCTGAGGTTCACCCCTTTGTAATAGCTAGCTAGTGTATAGTAGCTGAGGGTTCCCACCTTTGTAATAGCTAGCTAGTGTATAGTAGCTGAGGGTTCACACTTTGTAATAGCTAGCTAGTGTATAGTAGCTGAGGGTTCACACTTTGTAATAGCTAGCTAGTGTATAGTAGCTGAGGGTTCACACCTTTGTAATAGCTAGCTAGTGTAGAGTAGCCGAGGGTTCCCACCTTTGTAATAGCTAGCTAGTGTATAGTAACTGAGGGTTCACACCTTTGTAATAGCTAGCTAGTGTATAGTAGCTGAGGGTTCACACCTTTGTAATAGCTAGCTAGTGTATAGTAGCTGAGGGTTCCCACCTTTGTAATCGCTAGCTAGTGTATAGTAGCTGAGGGTTCCCACCTTTGTAATAGCTAGCTAGTGTATAGTAGCTGAGGGTTCACACCTTTGTAATAGCTAGCTAGTGTAGAGTAGCTGAGGGTTCCCACCTTTGTAATAGCTAGCTAGTGTATAGTAGCTGAGGGTTCACACCTTTGTAATAGCTAGCTAGTGTAGAGTAGCTGAGGGTTCACACTTTGTAATAGCTAGCTAGTGTATAGTAGCTGAGGGTTCACACCTTTGTAATAGCTAGCTAGTGTATAGTAGCTGAGGGTTCACACCTTTGTAATAGCTAGCTAGTGTATAGTAGCTGAGGGTTCACACCTTTGTAATAGCTAGCTAGTGTATAGTAGCTGAGGGTTCACACCTTTGTAATAGCTAGCTAGTGTAGAGTAGCTGAGGGTTCCCACCTTTGTAATAGCTAGCTAGTGTAGAGTAGCTGAGGGTTCACACCTTTGTAATAGCTAGCTAGTGTATAGTAGCTGAGGGTTCCCACCTTTGTAATAGCTAGCTAGTGTATAGTAGCTGAGGGTTCCCACCTTTGTAATAGCTAGCTAGTGTATAGTAGCTGAGGGTTCCCACCTTTGTAATAGCTAGCTAGTGTAGAGTAGCCGAGGGTTCCCACCTTTGTAATAGCTAGCTAGTGTATAGTAGCTGAGGGTTCACACCTTTGTAATAGCTAGCTAGTGTATAGTAGCTGAGGGTTCACACTTTGTAATAGCTAGCTAGTGTATAGTAGCTGAGGGTTCCCACCTTTGTAATAGCTAGCTAGTGTATAGTAGCTGAGGGTTCCCACCTTTGTAATAGCTAGCTAGTGTAGAGTAGCCGAGGGTTCCCACCTTTGTAATAGCTAGCTAGTGTATAGTAGCTGAGGGTTCACACCTTTGTAATAGCTAGCTAGTGTAGAGTAGCTGAGGGTTCCCACCTTTGTAATAGCTAGCTAGTGTATACAGTGCTTCCAGCTTAAAGAGCAAACTTTTTGAAACACTATGATATGATCAATTTTATCGCACAAAACTGTAGTTACAAATTTCTTGTCACTTAAATATAAGGTTAATACAAACACAGCACCACAAGGTTCCTCAGAAACTTCAAACCAGACTTCTCCCATAGACTCTAATACATTATTGCCATTTTATTTTGTCGTCATTATTTTCTACCGTGTCGTCACCGGATCGTCATTCAATCCTCACCCGTGTTGAATTCGTCATTATGATGCCGCCCAAACGGTACTTTCCCTATTAATTTCTTGCCCGCGTGTAGGTACTTTCCCTTATTAGAAATTTAATTAACTTTATTCAACTGCGATAACTCACACAGCTAAAGAGAATAGTTTAAATTACTGGTTGATGAGGGCTGTCCAGAAATGCCGTAAATTGTCCATCCCATCCCACGGTCCCATGGGATCATGGGATTACATGGGATTGTCCATCCTATCCCACAGCCCCATGGGACTTTCCACGGGATGTCCAACTGTCCCTCTACAGATGCATGTGTTCTACTGTCCATCCCATCCCACGGTCCCATGGGATCGTGGGACATTCCACGGAATGTCCACCTGTCCCTCTCACTGACACATGAATATCTTACTGTCCATCCCATCCCATGGTCCCATGGGTCTGTGAAATAGATTGCGTGTAACATTTGTACTGATAATGAGTGGTTTTTATTAATATTTATATCATTAATATACTTGTAACCTTGTCAGCAATTACCCTTTCTTGCGTATTAAACCTAGCATGACACCTCCTTCACTTCGCTCAGTCGGCTTGTCAAAGTGTGTCGTCGCGCCTTTGGCGCTCTGCTAATCTAACGCTAATCGCGCCACGCACTTCGCGCGTGCGCTCTAGCTTGTCAAGCTAATCTTGATTCAGATATTAGGAAGACTTGTCAGTTGTGAATCAGCAACATAGTTAATGCTTGTAGTGCATGCACTTGCTGCTGTCCAGTGCCATAAATAGACATGTTTGAAGGTTAACCTAATCTTGATATTAACGAGGCTTATTAGTTGTGTAATTAGCAGCATGCACTCAAGAGTCTCAGTTTTTCATGAGCAACTGTGTGCATTTTTTTAAAAAAACCTGCTATTATTATACCTATGCTTAAACCAATTAACGAAACATTAAGATTTATTATATATGATTTTTGACTATTTACTTGTGAATGAAGAGCACAAGTTAGCATGCAGTTGTCTGTGGAGTGCATTGGTCTTTTTTTACACGATATTCTTTCAATAAATGTAGTTTGGAGGGTGGATCCCTGGCTCCCTCGGCTCCCTCAGCCCCGCCAGCTCCCTTTGCCCTGCCAGCCCCCTCTGCCCCGCCGGCTCCCTCTGCCCCCTCTGCCCTGCTGGCTCCCTCTGCCCCCTCCCCGCCGGCTCCCTCTGCCCCCTCAGAAAGAGAATTGGAGAGAAGGAGGAGGAGGATTGCGTTTGAAAGAACGCAGAGGGAGAGAGAGAGGGAGAGAAGAGAGAGGGAAAGACGGTATAAAGAGATAAGACAAAGACAAAGGCAAAGGCAGAGAGAAAGAGACACAAGAAGAAGGGAACAAGAGAGAAGACAGAGGTGGCAGAGAGAGAGTGATGGAAAGAGAAAGAAGGATAAAGAAGAGAGGAGGGAGAAAGAGTTAGAGAGAAGAATTAAGGCAGAACTGGAACGGATCAACCAGGATGAAAAAAAATAAATAAAAGAAGAAAAAGAAAAAAAATACGAGAAATACTTGAGGAAATGTTTGAAAAAATTAAAAAAAGAAAAGGAGGAAAAAAAAATAAAAAATATTATTCGATCGAACTAATTTTTTTAATTTCTAATTTCTAATTGATTTCAACTAATTTTCTTATTATTTTCTTTCAACTTACTTCAATCTTTCTAATCTTTATCAACTAATTTTTATTATTTTCAACTAATCTTTAATATTCAAATTTTCATGATTATTTTAATCAATATAAAAATAGATTGAAGGGTATTTGAACGATTGAGGGTACATTAAATTAATAAGTTGAAGATTGACTATGAAACAAGCATGGAAGTTCGGTTGTATTCAGCAGATGTGGACAAACTGTAGGCAGTACTGTCAGCAACCTGGCATAGTCGAGTTCTCAGCCAACACCATCACGAACAGGTAGTACTGCACACATCTCCTCAGTCTCCATGGCTGGCTTCATTGAAACAAGAGTGCTTTCATCTAAAAGATAAACATATCAACAATAAAAGAATAATAGCAAAGAACATAAAAATATTTAAATGCATAATTAAATAGTAGACTCTGAAATTAAGCTGTATAGATTGAGGTTAATGGCATACACCACAAAATAGCTTGGTACATTTAAAGCTGCAATCTCCTTGCCAATGTGACCAGCAGGTCATCTTCACCAGCAGGACTTCATTGCTTTTCTTCACTTGCAAGACATTCCTTCACTTGCAGGACTTATTCTTCACCTGCAAGATTTATTTTCCTTGCTTCCTTGCTTCCTTGCTTCCTTCCCTGCTTCCTTGCTTCCTTGCTTCCCTGCTTCCTTGCTTCCTTGCTTCCTTGCTTCCTTCACTTGCAGGATTTAGCTTCTTTTATTCACCTGCAAGACTTCTTCTTCACCTGCTGGACTTTTCTTCACCTGTATCGGATCATCACTGGAAGCCATAGTGTTGATTCAACACTATGGCTTCCAGTGATGATCCTTTCTCATGTGAGATTTATTTATGTTGTACCAAGCTATGATGTGGGGATATTCAAGGGGATGAATAATATAGAAACATGAACTTATCTTTTGCAGTGCTGTAGAATGTTGCTGCTTATTAGTACTGTGGAAGTGCAGTAGAAGTGTTGTGGAAATGTTGAAGTGCTGTGGGAGTGTTGTGGGAGTGCTGTGGAATGTGTTGTGGAGTCTTTGCTGCTCAGAAGTGCTGTGGACCATTGCTGCTTAGTAGTGCTGTGGAAGTGTTGTGGAAATGTTGAAGTGCTGTGGAGTGTTGCTGCTTAGAAGTGCTGTGGAGTGTTCTTGGTTGGAAGTGCTGTAGGGTGGCACGAAGTGGACTAGCAGTAGAACGAAGTGAAGTGAGCAAAATGATGTGATTTGGTGCCATGACAGTTGGTATTACTCAGGTTGTCGTTTCATCCTTTTTGCCTCATTGGCTTTCCTCCATGTAGCCAATGTTCTTTCCTTCTTCTCTTTCTCAAACTGCAGTAATACCTCTTTGTCATCAGCGTAAGGGCACCAAATTTTGTTCGATCGTCCAAGTACTCGGTGGACTTCTCCATCTGGTGTAACATCTTTAGATGTACGAAATTGTCCACAAATGTGACAAGGACACTTTCCTACTATATCAGATTCCTATAAATTATGAAAAAAAATATTGTAATTAAAATGACAAAAGTTTTTGTACACATTGTCTAACCTCGCTATCTTGGTTTGGGGACATGACCTAATGCTTAAACCCATTATCATTACAATCATCATCATCATTACTACTATTATTACTATTATTAATAATATCAGTAAAACAATTTTGAGGGAGATTACTGGAGTATTAAAAGAAAACTCATGATCGTCGTCATCTTCATCATCATTATAATAACATTACCTTATCCCAAAGAGCGATATATTCAGACTTGAGGTGGAGATAGTGCTGTGTAACTTCCTCCTGCACAAGTCTCTCCATCTGTGCCACTGTCACGCCTGATCTCAGCATACGGATCAAGGACAAGTCGGTTCCATTGCCCTTTGTTGAAATGCACGTTTGCTGGAGCTGAACTGACATTGGCAGAGTGCTGACATATTTCGGATCGTGTGTCAACCAATGCTTCTTGCACTTTCCACAGCACATGTCTATGCCAACGAGAGACTTAGGCCAAGGTATGGAATAAATGAGCTTGCGTCTCCCCACTGAATTTGCTGATATCATCATTGAATTACAATGAGGACAGCGGCCGCTCATAGGGCAGTACGCTATCAGGTCCAACTTGCCTGGAGACTTCTTGAGACCAATTCCAATGGCCCTCAGTTCAGCAATAGTAGGTGACTGGAAGTCGCTTTTGTCGAAATTGGGAGGTACTGGTCCAGTTGCAGTCTTGGGTTGGTCTGATCGTGTGCTTGTGCTTGTGGATGGCTGAACACTGGCAGTAGAAACTGCACCAACACTTGAAGCTGAAAGCATTAAGAAATCGTATAATAATAATAGCAATAACAGCAACAACAGCAATAATAATAGTAATAGTAATAATAATAATAATATAATAATGGTATGCAGCATCTAAAGAAATAAGCATCAGGAAATTGTCATTGTCATCACCTTGTTGTTCTCGAGTTGGTGGTTTCCTGGGTTTGCAATTGCATAAATGCCTAAGTGAAATGGGCAGATCCTGGGTTTGCAATTGCACGCGCGTCTATTTACCTCTGACCTTGGACCAAGAGTGCTGCAGAGGTGCACGCGCGTTTATTTACCTTCGACCTAGGACCTAGTTGCCCCGCGAATGTGCGCATGCGTACCGGATACCTTCGACCTAAAACCGGAAACCTCGTACCTTCGACCTAGGGACCTCAGTCCACGAGTGGGCGCCTCGAACAATGGCTGCTAGTGAATAAGGTCAACATGGAGAAAAGAGAGCCATGTGAAGTAAGATTGGGTAGTTTAATGGACACTCACATACATTAAGTCAGATAAAAATTTTGAGTTAAACAAATGTATGCACAGGCATGTATAGTGATCAGTAGATTTGAAGACCACAATGGCAATCAGTTTTGTAAACACTTGTGCAAGTAGCCAAATGTGAAATAGTTCTTAAAACTATAGATATGGAGATCTGGAATTTATAAACAACTGGAAAATATTCATGAGCAGATTGTAAGTGGAGGTATAACTACACTCTAATTTTGTTATTTTATAGCAGTTTGTTCTTGCAGATAATCTGTAAAGATGTCATAGATGGAGAAGAACAGCCAACAATCTATAAGAAAAATGAACTATAAATCAAACTTGTTAATAATATTACACAATATTCATGATAATGTTGTAATACTGTGAGAAAAACTTCAAAGCAACATTATTACTATTTCAACTCTGTTCGTCTATTAAAATGAGCAAAACAAACTGACACATACAAATGTGGGAATTTAAAGAACTGTCTCATTAAGCTACCCACAGAACGGTTTGATTTACAAACGTTTTCATCATTGAAGTGTTTTCTTACAGAACTGCTTCACTAAGAGACTCGCTAGAACTGTGTCACTAGGGACTCACTAAGTGACCCAACAGAACTGCTTCACTAAGAGACTCACTAGAACTGTGTCACTAAGAGACTCGCTAGAACTGTGTCACTAGGGACTCACTAAGTGGCCCAACAGAACTGCTTCACTAAGAGACTCACTAGAACTGTGTGACTAGGGACTCACTAAGTGACCCAACAGAACTGTTTCACTAAGAGACTCGCTAGAACTGTGTCACTAGGGACTCACTAAGTGACCCAACAGAACTGCTTCACTAAGAGACTCACTAGAACTGTGTTACTAGGACTCACTAAGTGACCCAACAGAAATGTTTCACTAAGAGAATCGCTAGAACTGTGTTACTAGGGACTCACTAAGTGACCCACAGAACTGCTTCACTTAGAGACTCACTATAACTGTGTCACTAGGGACTCACTAAGTGACCCACAGAACTGCTTCACTAAGAGACTCACCAGCACTGTGTCACTAGGGACTCACTAAGTGACCCAACAGAACTGTGTCACTAAGAGACTCACTAAATGACCCAATAGAAATGTGTCACTAAGAGAAGTGACCCAATAGAAGTGTGTAACTAAGGGGCTCACTAAACAACCCAATATAACTGTCTCATTAAGAGACTCACTAATTGATCTACAGAACTATGTCGCTAAGGGACTCACTAAGTGACTCAACAGAACTGTGTCACTAAGGGACTCACTAAGTGACCCAACAGAACTGTGTCACTAAGAGACTCACTAGAACTGAGTCACTAGGGACTCACTAAGTGACCCAACAGAACTGTGTCACTAAGGGACTCACTAAATGACCCCAACAGAACTGTGTCACTAAGGGACTCACTAAGTGACCCAACAGAACTGTGTCACTAAGGGACTCACTAAATGACCCAATAGAACTGTGTCTTTAAGGGACTCACTATAAGACCTACAGAACTGTGTCACTAAGTAAGGGACTCACTATAACTGTTTCACTAAGGGAATTTAAGGGGGCAAGAATGATTTTCATGAGCTCCCTCTCCACAGTCGGCTAACACAACGGTGGGAATGGTCTTCGTTATCTGTAGTTTGGTAATACGAAGGACCAGAGTGCTTCTTGTGTCCGTATATTTTACAATAATAACACTCAGATAAAAGTGAACAATACACAAATAGAATAATTTAAAAGCACTGAACCATAAGAATGCGTAGTCAGACAATGCAGTTGGCTCGCGGCTATGACGTGACAAAATAATACGTGAGATGCGTACATGCATGATTATTGAGTGTGTGTGTGATGATAGTGTATGTTCAGTTCAGTTCTGTCCATACAAGGGTACACCTGGTCAGGAATCACTAAGTGAAATTTGACTTCACAGAACTGTATCACTAAGTCACCCACAGGAAAAAAAAATTTTCTTTGTGACCCACAGCTGTTTCATTATGTTACCCTCAGAATGTGTGGTGGAAATGCTAAAGTAATGGGGATGGAGTTAAAAAGTAGTTTTATAAGTGATCCTGAAATCATTCTGAGTGTGAAAATGCAGGATTCCCCAGATTCATTGCTTTACAGGAGGCACACTTCATGCAGACATATTGGTGTAAGAAACTTCAGGTATTGTTTGGCTCATGAATCAATTCAATTTGGTAAGGAATTCATAGAAAGGAATGAAAATTTTTAAGGAACAATTTAATTGAACAAAATCAATTTAAACGTTGCTTAGTTAATGTAAATTTTTTTTCCTTATGAAAGTAAAGTTAGGGCATATTGGTTGTAGTACATGGTGCCCCTCCATTTTGAAGTAAAGTTAGGGCATATTGGTTGTAGTAATGGTGCCCCTCCATTTTGAAGCAACTTCCATCACACCTGACAACTAACGAGCTACATAGCTAAGTAAAGAAAAAACTTGTGCGCTTTTATCTTCTTGCAACTTGTCTGGGAAGAAGCAAGTCAAGGCTGCCCCTAAAAATGGCTGACCTAGAAAGCAAGTTGTGTTAAAACACTTTAGCTTTAATCACACAATTCAATGTCGGTTGAGCAGACCAACCAACACCCTTGCACTGCACCGTATATTTGACGATGCTTTCCATGCTACATTGGGGAAGTTTTGAAACTGAAGAACCAACCAACACACAATTATAGTAAATCCAGATTGTGAACGACTTCCATGAATATGGTAAAGGTCACTAATTCTAAAAGTTTCTACAACTCTTACCTGATGAGGTTTGTAATGTAAGATCACAGCTACTTGGGGCACAATCTGGAGGAGAGGGCCCAGAATTCTCTTCCAATGCTTCCTTCATTAGATTACGCCAGGCTAACACTACTCCAGAACAGAGTCTTGAGAGATCTGATCTCTCTGCAACTAGCCTACGGACATATCTAGACTCTGATGGAAGATCAGAGCCACAACCTAAGCAGAACTCCATAGCTAAGCCGGATCGCGCTGGTCGAGCTGCAAGTTACAGTGCTTTCCCGGGAAATATTAAAATGCGCGGGGAAATATGTGACGCAATTTTGACACTTTTTAATTAAATTCCTCTGGAACAAGTCGTTGATGCGCTTAGTGACCCCAGACCCTTTCCCTTCTCCCGCCCATAAAAAAGAAGGTAAAGGGTCTGGCCCGCCAGACTATAAAAAGATAGGGAGTTATGAATGTGGTAAAGGTCGTCTATTCTAAAATCTTCTGCAACTACTTCCACGCAAAAAGATAGCGAGTGATGGAGGAAGACGGCTACTTCCTCGATGAAGACGGCTACTTCCTCGATGAAGAATGTCAAGAAATAGTTTGCTCAGGTTAGAGTTTGCCTAGAGAAAATTAGGCACACCCGTTAATGTTAATGGTGCATGGTAAAATTTAACGGTGTATATGGATCGAATAAATAATACACGACCAAAAAAAAAAAAAACGTTTGGGGCCAATCATGCACATTTGCTGTTCTTGAGCCAAGATTTTAGGATGTGGGTTAGTTAACATTTTTTTGGTCGTCTACTAGGCAGCCCTCAGTGAAATAGGTGGGCGTCGTCTCACCACAAGTGTACATAATGGAGCCCGCGTTCCTGAACTATCACAATATTGGTGATTGCTGCGCCTGCGCAAAATACTCTGTGGTTGTGTTCAGGTCAGCGTGTCCTGCAAACTGCGGGCGCCGTAAATGTAATTTGACAACCACTACCACATTCCTCTAGAACAACAGCTGATGTGCATGATTGTCCCCAGACCCTTTCTCCGTGTAGAAATTAGGTAAAGGGTCTGGCTATGCCAGACTATAATACACATGAATCATGAAGTGCTCACTGTGGCATAGAATCTGGTCCCAGAAGGTATTCCCATTTGTCCCGGCTGTCTATGAAATTATTTCATTGTTGAGAATGCCACCTCTGCTAGATGTGCGTGTTCATTACAGCACGACCAGTTATAAAACTGGTAAAGAATGGAACTCAATCTGAAAATGGTTTTCTGTACTGTGAAAATTTTAATATCAGTGTCCACCATTATTTTGTTTCATGGTAATCGAATTTAATCTGAGCAATGTTGTCATGACCCATAATCAGTTACTACAGGTTGTTTGAATATGTGGTAGAAGCCAGCAGAAAGAAGTGGGTGGGGTGGAGGGCGTGGTTCCTGAGGCTAATTAGAGAAAGTTGGAGTCCCATAGTAATGGAATGGAGTGGGAAAAGTGCACACAGAATGGAATGGAGTTGGAATAACACATAGTAATGGAATGAAGTGGGAATAGTACACATAATGGAATGGAGTTGGAATAACAAGTAATGGAATGGAGTGGGAATGGCACACACAGCAATGCAATGGAGTGGGAATAGTACACAGAATGGAATGGAGTGGGAGTAGCACACAGTAATGGAATGAAGTGGGAATAGTACAAGTAGCAATGGAATGGAGTTGGATTAGTACACGTACACGTAGTAATAGAATGGAATGGGAATACTACACATAGTAATGGAATAGAACGGGAATAGCACACATACCAATGGAATGGAGTGGAAATAGTACATATAGCAATGGAATGGAGTGGAAATAGTACACATAGCAATGGAATGGAATGGAAATAGTGCACATAGCAATGGAATGGAGTGGGAATAGTACACATAGCAATGGATGGAGTGGGAATAGCACACATTCAAGCACTAACTATACGATTTTTTAAAAATAATAGTTTGATGGGAAAATCGCTGTTCAATTGAAATTGCATGGGAAAAGTGAATCAGCGCGTAACTAAGTTAAGTAGCACAGAAACTAAGTAGAAGCTAAGTGAAATACCACCATAGCTAAGTGAAATAGTACGGGTAAGTGCACGTGTGCAGCGTTAACCTCGGAAATGTACAGTTCGAGTAATTTCTAGTTGGAGACAATGTTATTCTACCACAGAAACTCTACCCGTATTAGACGGAATGTTTTGCAACAGATTAGGAGGAGCCGTAGGTTAAAAACGAAGTTCCAGCGGAAGATAATCCTGAAATATGGAGATAGTGAGTGAACGATACAGTGTAGCTACAATTGCAAATGACTTTTTAAAAAGCTGGTCTACTATTATTGAGTGATAGCACAGGTAACCTGTGCTATTAGGGATCAATAGCACTCGTAAAGCAAACTCGGCTTCGCCTTGTGCTATTTCAATTGCGTTATTTATACTATTAATCCCGAATAGCACAGGTTACCCGTGCTATCACTTATACAAATAAACCAGCTCACTATAAATACCTGCAAATATGAATATAATATAGGAGTTTCATGCACTGGATTATTCTGACAAGTATTCTTAAATATGAGTGTGGTTTGTAGATATGAAGTTATAATATACTCAAAAGCAATGTTCATGCCCAAATTTAAGACTATGACAATATTGGAACTTACAGTATATCATCAATAATTTAAATTTTTTCCAGATTTAGAGGATCTCAGTTTGGATGATGATGAGGAAGATAATGTAGAAAAGGAAGATGACAGAAGTATGAGAAATTTTCATCACTCCACTCAGAGATGATAGTAAACTCTCTGTCTCACTTCACAAAGGTGAGGGACAATACCAGATACGGAGGAACTGCAGAGGTAATAGTGTAGTGCAGTTCATATAGTAACAGGAGGAACTGTAGAGGTAATAGTGTAGTACAGTTCATATAGTAACAGGAGGAACTGTAGAGGTAATAGTGTAGTACATTTCATATAGTAACAGGAGGAACTGTAGAGGTAATAGTGTAGTACATTTCATATAGTAACAGGAGGAACTGTAGAGGTAATAGTGTAGTACATTTCATATAGTAACAGGAGGAACTGTAGAGGTAATAGTGTAGTACATTTCATATATGACAGAGGAGAGTGCATCAATAGTGTCTGAAAATAAGTCAAATATTGATTTGTGGCATCAACGGTTGGGCCATCTAAATTTTCAACCACTTCGTGTCCTCGTGGATCAAGAACTTGCTTGTGGCATCAAGTTACCAGAGTCTGCAAAATTATCATTCTGTGAAGGGTGTGTAGAAGGGAAGATGCAGCGCAAGCCATTCAAGTCACTCACATATCACCAATCAAGAAGGAAGTTGGGACTAGTTCACAGTGACGTATGCGGCCCATTTCAAGTGGAGTCAGTTGGAGGAAGTCGTTATTTTGTCACGTTTGTTGATGATTTTACAAGGTTTATCTCCATTTACTTTATCAAGAGCAAAGCTGAAGTGTTTGAGAAATTTAAGCTTTTTGAGGTGATGATCCAGTGAGTGTGATGCTAATATTGCTAAACTCAGGACTGACAACGGAGGTGAGTATATGTCCAAGGACTTTCAAAGCATCTAACTTCAAAGGGAATTGAACATCAACTAACTGTACCTCACTCACCTCAGCAGAATGGTGTTGCAGAAAGACTTAATCGCACTATAGTAGAATCAGTTAGGTCTATGCTATCACATTCGAAACTACCGAACAAATTGTGGGCTGAGGCAGTAGTGACTGCACTGTGCATGAAATTGTAGAGCCAGAAAACTTTGATGAAGCTAGTAAAAGTCTACAAGCAGAGGAATGGAAACATGCAACAGATTTGGAGTATCATTCTCTTATTGAGAATCACACCTGGATCTACTAAAACTTCCGGAAGGAAAATCAGTAATAGGCTGCAAATGGGTGTGATGGTGAGGGTAAAATTGATCGCTTCAAGAGTAGACTGGTTGCAAAAGGATACTCACAACGATATGGGATTGATTTTGTCGAGACGTTTGCTCCAGTTGTTCGTCATTCTTCAGTTAGAACACTTTTGGCTTATGCTGTACAAAACAATATGATTATTCATCAGATGGACGTGATCACAGCCTTTCTCAACGGAATGCTTGATGAAGATATATATATATATGCAGCAGCCTGAGGAATATGAAATTCAAGGAAAGGAAAATCTCGTGTGCAAATTAAACAATCTCTCTATGGACTTAAACAAGCACCAAGATGTTGGAACAAGGCATTAAAAGAATTCATGGTCCAAACAGGATTTGTCCAGAGCAATGGAGATCCTTGTGTTTCAAGAAGCTACTTGGTTTCAAAAGTTCCACAATGATCTTCAAGTAGCATCGAAGCCTATTACGATTATGGAAAATAATCAAGGGGCCATTGCACTTGCACGAAATCCAACTGATCATCCTAGGACCAAACATATAGACATTCGTTTCCACTTTGTTCGAAAAGCAAATGAAGAAGGCATCATTGATATCACATATTGCCCAACAAATGAAATGGTAGCTGATCTGCTAACTAAGCCCATCCCTCGTGTGCAGTTTGAAAAACTACGTGCATGCATGGGAATCAAGGAATTTCATTGATGAACTCTACTAATTAAGTAGGAGTGGTGGAACAAGAATTTTGTCATACTTGAACTTCCTATTATAATTAGTAGATTTACCTATTACATCATTATTACATCATTTGGTTTTGTGTATCACGTGTCCCTTCGTGTGGTCGGTTGATTTCTTGCTTGAAGTTAAATTATAACAGTTTGGCCTCTCACCCCCAATTTTGGCAAAAGTGAATATTGTTGGACTAAGCTTGAGCTGTGTATCTTAAAATTATTAACTCTCAGCGAGCATGCACGAGAGGGTTACATAGTACTCAGTTTGTCTATCACTCAGTCAGTCAGTCAGTCAGTCACTCAGTCAGTCAGTCAGTCACTCAGTCAGTCAGTCAGTCATTCTATCACACAATAGCATATCTTTGAAATGTACTCAAACAATGTGTGACAATAACAATAAAAATAATATGGCTTCTTAAATAGCAAATTAGGTACTCCTACTCCGCCTTCCTATTTGCCCCACCCCTACTCCACCTTCCTATTTGCCCCACCCCTACTCCACCTTCCTATTTGCCCCACCCCTACTCCGCCTTCCTATTTGCCCCACCCCTACTCCACCTTCCTATTTGCCCCACCCCTACTCCACCTTCCTATTTGCCCCACCCCTACTCCACCTTCCTATTTGCCCCACCCCTACTCCACCTTCCTATTTGCCCCACCCCTACTCCGCCTTCCTATTTGCCCCACCCCTACTCCACCTCTACCCACACCCCCCTACTCCACCCCTTCCTATTTGCCCCTATTTGCCCCACCCTTACTCCGCCTATTTGTCCTACTTTGATTTGCCCCACCCACCCTACCCTACTCCGCCTTCCTACTCCTCGCCCCACCCCTACTCCACCTTCCTTTGCCCCACCCCTACTCCGCCCTTCCTTATCATTGTATTTGCCCCACCCCTACTCCACCTTCCTTTGCCCCACCCCTTACTCACCTTCCTATTGCCCCACCCTTACTATTCCTCCTACTCGCCCTTCCATTTGCCCCACCCCTACTCCGCCTTCCTATTTGCCCCACCCTACCCCTCCTTCCTATTTGCCCACCCCTACTCCACCTTCCTATTTGCCCCACCCCTACTCCCGCCTTCCTATTTCCCACCCACCTATCCACCTTCCTATTTTCCCCACATGGGCTTGAGGTGAAGACCAGCCAACCTGACTGTGGCAGCTCAGCAGGGATCCCAGCAGCAAAGCTACAGGGCAGCTATGGTGGAGTTACCCGATACAGAGGAATGTTATGGCTTGACAAAGCTATCATACACAGAACTGAGGGCATGGATGACATCGGTCTTCTTATTTACAGGAATAATGGTGAAACTAACTGCAAGTGTCGATTATGGGATTCATTCAATGGATCTAAGAAATTATAAAAAATTATTGCCTGTTCTATAATGGAAATTAGTTTTTCTTTATTGTCCTTTACTGTACCACAAGTTCATAATTAATGATAGTGCTAATGTAGTGAATGATATAGTCATTTCTAGAGTTCCATCATCTATGGTAAGCTCTGTATCATTGCCACCACTCTTATTGTCTGAGAAAAAAACAAATTTAGCAATAGAATTGAGAAATAGTAAATTAAAGACTTGACTGTAACATTTCAAAACAAGTAATCTGCTCACTCCCCATGAGGATTACCAGAAGCAGAGAAAGGATTTTCAAATGATGTTGACAGAGTGTCATTGATCCCTTAGAAAAAACAAATTTAGCAATAAAATTGAGGATAGTAAATTAAAGACTTGACTGTAACATTTCAAAACAAGTGAATCTGCTCACTCACCATGAGGATCACCAGAAGCAGAGAAAAGTGATGTTGACAGAGTGTCATGTGTGTCATTGATACCTGTAGTGGAGAGATTCCATGTCAGTGTGCAGTTGCCATCACTGATAGTATAAAGGTAGGGGAAATAAGTTCTCTGAATGTTAACAAAGGACCAAATCATCTGGAGTATTTGCTTAAGATGTGCATATTCTTCTGCCCTTTGCCTCTTAAACATAAATGTTGTGTTTTGCTGAACATATCTCACTAAGCCCTAGTACACTTGGCATATTTGATGTCAGAAAATGTTGCATTAGGGGACCACTATTGATGTTGTACTGGATATGTACAATGTATGAGTCACTTGGAACCATATGGTCACTCATAATCTGATCCTTCCAGTTCACATCAATCATGCAGTCTGACTGATGACCGACTCTTATCTCTACAGGAGCTACTAGACCTGAAATAATAGAGATATTAGATAGTTGGAAAAGTATGTCAGTTTAAACTTGTGACTAGAGTAGTGAAGATATACTTAGCTTTCAAAATAGTCCCATATAAAAATATTTAGTTATACCTGCACACAATAAATCTATCAGAAGATTTGGTGAGGAAGAAAGGGGGAAAGAAAGCAAACAAAATGCAATGATATGATCGAATGTCTTATAAAAGAAGTTGTGTTATTTTTTAAACACGATTATTATTACCAAATACGTGGAAGATTTAATTATATACGAGTAAAGAAATTGGTTTCTCAGATGTTCCAATTAGAAATGATTAGAAATAGTATAACAACATGATTAATGTAGCTCCTGAGGAAAGTGAACTGTTTACACCAGCCCATAAAACAGTATTGTTATCCTAATGCAATATTATCCTGTAGCATCATCATTACTTTATTGTTTGTGTGGTAATATTCATTCAGATGAATTGTCTGTACTCCAGTTGATAATTACCAGAGAATAAAAAATGTCAACAAGCGAACATCAAATGTTATAGACCTAGTCATAAGTAAGTATAGTACACATTTTCCTCTACAATCCTAATACAGTATTGTTGTCCTAATGCAGTATTGTTGTCCTAATACAGTATTGTTGTCCTAATACAGTATTGTTGTTCTAATGCAGTATTGTTGTCCTAATACAGTATTGTTGTCCTAATACAGTATTGTTGTTCTAATGCAGTATTGTTGTCCTAATGCAGTATTGTTGTCCTAATGCAGTATTGTTGTCCTAATGCAGTATTGTTGTCCTAATACAGTATTGTTGTCCTAATACAGGTTGTCCTAATGCAGTATTGTTGTCCTAATGCAGTATTGTTGTCCTAATGCAGTATTGTTGTCCTAATGCAGTATTGTTGTCCTAATACAGTATTGTTGTCCTAATACAGTATTGTTGTCCTAATACAGTATTGTTGTCCTAATACAGTATTGTTGTCCTAATACAGTATTGTTGTCCTAATACAGTATTGTTGTCCTAATACAGTTTTGTTGTTCTAATACAGTATTGTTGTCCTAATGCAGTATTGTTGTCCTAATGCAGTATTGTTGTCCTAATGCAGTATTGTTGTCCTTGACTGTGGGTTGTAAATCCACAGACTAAGTAGTAATTCTAGTTTAGCTAGGCTAGTCGAAGGACCGGAGCTACTCGCCCTCCGCTCACACTCACTCAAAACTTCACTCTTTTATTTATGCGAGTAACTGAAATTAAGCCTGCGAAGTGCAAGTATTAAAGAAAAGAATAAAACGTAAGTGACAATGACATAGAACGAATAATGAGATGAAGGTAAGTTCGAGAACTGAGGTAAGCATGCGATGTGATATGCATACAGTTAGTAATGTTCTGTTGTTCAGGCAATGACCTGGACATCCTGGGGCGTCCTGACTGAAGAGGGGGCAGCATCTGTTCCATCCACGGATGTCCTGGTTGCCATGTTCACAGCCTGTCCTTGATCTGTGATTGGTCCTAGCTCTTGTCCTTGAGCCTGGTCTGGTCCCTGATCTGAACCGGTTGTATGATCTGCTCCAAGTCCTGGCCCCTGTTCTGAACTCCGGTATTCAAGATCCTGTAGATGAAGTTGGACTACTCTCCTTACGTGATGGTAAGTCTTTCCTCTGATTCGTACCTCCACAGCCCTGACCTTCCCGTCCAGTCCGGGGAAGGTGGCAGTGATGAGTGCCAGAGGGAGTCGTCCCTGTCCAAAGTGTCATCCTTCAATAGTACCACTTCTCCTATGGTCGGATTCTGTGATTCCTTCCGCCACTTCTTCCGGTCCATGAGTGAGGTGATATAGCAAGCCTTCCAGGCTGAGTACACATCCTGCCTCAGCCTAGTGACTAGAAGCCAACTTCTAAGGTGAGAGATGTTGGCAGCACTTGCTTCCTTAGAAGGCAGTGCTCGAAGTGGACATCCCAGCATGAAGTGGCCTGGAGACAAAACCAAGTCTCCTTCTGGATCTGTGCTGTCTAGCTGGGTCAGAGGTCTGCTGTTCAGCAAGGCCTCAACGTCTGATAGTAGAGTCTGAAATTCAATCAGCCGGAGTCCCTTGTCTGCCACTAGCTTCTTGAGTTGAACCTTCATGGCTCGGACACCGGCTTCCCAGATCCCACCGAAGTGGGGAGTCCTGGGAGGGATGAACTTCCAGTCGACGAGATTGGTCCCACAGTAGTGAGAGATAGAGTCCTTTGAGTTCTGTAACATCTTCTGGATGATTAGTAACTCTGAATGAGCCCCAATGAAGTTAGACCCATTGTCTGTCAGTATAGTGCTGGGTAGGCCTCTCCTATTTGTGAATCTTCTCAAAGCAGCCATAAACTGGGGGGTGCCGAGGTCTTCGCATACTTCCAGGTGGATGAAGCGAGTGAACAGACACACAAACAAGCATACATATGCCTTAAACTTGGGGGCCTTCCTGTGGTTGCTGAACTTGACCTGGAACGGTCCCGCGAAGTCGATCCCTGTAGTCTTGAACATGGGAGCCTCTGTGGTCCGGTAACTGGGCAACAGACCCATACGTTGCTGCATGGGCTGCCCATAGGCTCGCCTGCAAGTCACACACTGCCTGGACACCTTCTTGAGCCGGTTCTTGAGTCCCGGGATGAAGTACCGATGGGCTAGCAATGACAGAAGAGCTGCCAGTCCAGGTTGTCCATAGTCTTTGTGAGCAGTGTGGACCATCAACCCAACGATGTGTGAGTCGAGTGTTAGAGGAATAACCACCTTGGGTGTGGTCAGAGAATGCTGCCTCAGGCGTCCAGTGGCCTTCAGTAGTCTATCCTGTTCATCCAGATGGATGATCATCCCCCCAAGCTTGTGAGAAGCTGGTAATGGTTTCTTCTTGGCAATGAGCTGGAACACCTCCGGAAATGTATCTTCCTGAGCCTTTCTGAGCAGAAAGATGTGTGCAGCTGATAGTTCCTTGCATGACAGAGGTACATCAGTCCATTTCTTGTCTGGAGCCTTTCTGTGCCTGAAATTGTGGATCCATCTCCTGAGCCAGGCCACAGTCCTCTTGAGCCGATTGTAGCAGGAGTAGTCAGTCCACAACATGAAGGGCACCACTGGCTCGACATCCGCAGCCAGAGTGACCATTCTCACGCCTGGCAATCCTCGCGGCAAGGGTCCCACCACCAAGTGCGGCCATTCATCTTCAGGTCTCGCCAGCCAGGGTGGACCGTGCCACCATAGGTCCGAATTGAGCAGTTCCAGAGCTGAGATTCCTCTGCTGGCTTGATCCGCCGGATTGTCAGCTGAAGCCACATGTCTCCAAGAGCAATCCTGTAGTGCTTCTTGAATGTGAGCTACTCTGTTGGCCTCGAACTCCTTCAGAGTACAAGGTAGTCTCCTGATCCAATGAAGGACAATAGTCGAGTCCGTCCAAGCTTTGGCAGAGTCTAGTGAGAGCGTCTTGGCCACATAAACAAGTAGGTCAGCAAGTAGATAAGCAGCTTGTAGTTCCAACTGCCCAATAGTCCGCGTCTTCAGGGGACAGACTTTGGCCTTGGCGTAGACCAGGGAAACAGTAATCTTGTCATCCTCGTGTACCCTCCGGAGATAGACTGCTGCACCATAGGCGGCCTTAGAGGCGTCTGAGAATCCTTGGAGAGAGCTGCTCACGATGGGAGAGTCAGAATCTGAATACTTCCTGTGTACCGGATGTGGTGTGATGAAAGACAGCTGACTGCTCCAAACGGGGAAGATAGCAGCTGGCAGTTTGTCATCCCACTGGCACTGAGCGATCCAGAGTTGCTGCATCAAGATCTTGGCACGGATCACATTGGGAGAGAAGAACCCCAAAACATCAAAAACTTGTGCTGCCACTGATGCCACAGTCCTCATAGTAGTAGTGTCAGGTGCAGGTTCTGGAACGTTGGGGGTGGCCACATGTAGACTATCAGTAGCCACCTGCCAATGTAGACCTAGGGCCTTTTGGCTATGAGGTGCTGCTGGAAATTTCAGATCGTCCATCTCCACAAGCTCCTCTGGTATTGTGTCTCGGAATGGTTTGGAGTTGGTCCTCCATTTCCTGAGGGACATCCCGGCCTCACTGAGCAGCTGGCAGGTAGTCTCTCTCGGTAGCTGGAACGGTCATCAAGTCCGAAGTAGCTGCAACTGTGTTCTCATCCCTGTGAAGGAGTGTATGATGACGCCACTTGCACTGACGACAGGTATGCGCAGAGTTACACTGTCCCACAACATGACTGTGATGTAGGCAATTGCTGCAGCCCTTGGTCCGGTTGATGTAGCTCTGTCTCTGACCAACAGAGTACCCTGTGAACACGGAGCACCTCTGAAGGTGGTGGTACGTGTTCTTGCACAGAGGACAGTCAGTGAGACGCTGACTGGTACGGCTATCCCCGTTGCTGGTCTTCTTCTGGGACTCCTTCTTCTGGACCTGAGACGACTTGCTCCCTGCAGACTGAGGTGCTGGGAATGGAAGGGTGTGGCTGAGAGGTTCGACGAATTTCACTAACTGATCTAGGTCAGGAATGTCTTCCTTGCCGGCCATGTACCTGGTCCACTCCTTAGAGAGCTCATCATTGAAGTTGAAGACTGCCAGTTGAACCATGACCTGAGAGAGTGTGTCTCCCTTGATGACATGTTTACAATTTCAATACTATCTCAATGATTATAGTAATGCTTGGCTGAAATATTTGAAAGCACTCTTGTTCAATCATAATAAATAATGTAACAGAAATAAAACTATGGTTGGTAGAATATTTGTCTTTAGCTGCATATCAATAATTTATAACATGACAAAAGCAATTTCTTTCAGATGGCACTACTTTTACTCCAATTCTTGATGTTATAAAAAACTGTGAACCCTTAAAGTCCAAAATATTATTAATTCAGACTTAAGATTAGCCATATAAGTTTTACATTTTTGATTGGTCCAGCAAGTTTTGCTGATAATGTTAGAGTATAGTGATGTGTAATGCATCAATTTTAACAGTCAATAACTAAAGTACAACAATTTGGCTGAAGGGAACAATTCTACAGATGCAGCCAAAATAATAAACATTTGTTTTAGTTTTACTTGTTCCAAACTTTAAGGGTTATGAAAGCAACAACATTTACTCAGTGTAGTTGTTCTAAGTGATAGTGAGTGAGGATAATTTCGCTGTTATGGTAAGTGTTGGGTAGTTGGGAGTGGTGTATATGGAGATGGATTGTAGGGGCAGGAAAGTAGAGCTAAATACTCATTACATGAGGTGTTGGTAGCTAACTACAAATATGAGTAGCTCATGGTTGCAATAGTGATGAAAATATGATATATTATTATCAGAGCAGAAATGAATTCATAAATATTTGTGAATAATAATGATACTTATCAGTATTCTTTAGGTGAAGATTTCCTTAATTTAACGATTTTTCAATTATACCTTCCCAATGATCGATTATGCTATATATACTATGATAAGATTATAGCATCTTTAAACTTGCTAAAAGTTTAGTTTCTTTAATTATTAATGAAAATTGGAGTCCTGTTTCAATGATAATAGCTAATAGTTGGCTAAATTACAGTGCCATCCAATTCTTTGTATGAGCTACTTGTGACTCCATATTGAGCTCCAGCAAAACTCTAGTATTCTGTATTTGATTCCTTTGTCATGTTTTGGAGTGCTAACAAGTCCATTACTGTTAATTATAAAAACTGGTAAGTTTACTTAATTACAATTGTTTATTATTAAACCCTAGAGGTAAATGCTAGCAAATACCAGATGTGCATTGAAGTTATCGTTAAATGTTTGTTATTTATAAATAGTCCATAGTTTAGTTTCAAGCTGTATTCACACACAACTGATGGTTTTTGTTTCATTTCTATCACCACCAAAACAAACTTAGTAGGTTATGTGAAGTACACCTGGGATAGCTTAAAAATCATTTGTAACAAAAGCTGTGGCTTTTCCTAAGGGTAGTTAATTAAGTATAATTATTAACATAAGAATAGCTCTATACAGAAATTAAATAAACTAGTAGGGCCAAAAACTCTGGAATGAGTTACATGGGGTGCTTGAATTTGTTACACATTATAGAGCCCATGATACCTAACAACGCTATAGAAAGATTTTGATCTGAAACATTTTAATTATATATGACCAAAATAGCTTAGAGTAAATAAATAAAAGTTAAGAACATAAATATGCTTTTTTGCTCAACAGAGTATGGCAGCTTAACAATTCATTTTTCTAGCATCCTACAAAATGTACTTATTGAATTGCAGCAGTTTTTGGCTTCCAATCAATTATTAAACAAGCTGTTGAACCTTCTGTGACTGTCAATACTAGCCGTTTTCACTCTTGGTCTGTCAGGTATTCTATTATTGGTTGCTTGTTCTTAACAACTGTCACTCTACTACATTGAGCTTTTTCAATGATCACCGACTTTGACAAGTTAATATTAAAATTGAATCTGGTGTTTATCCAATACAGCTAGTTGAAATATATACCAGTTCAATTCGGCTCAAAACAATTACATAAATCTTGCAACTTCAGTACACAGTAACCATAGTAAGAAAGTGAATAAGGATAGCCTATATTATGTTAATATTGAAATAAGGATCTGTTAAGAATACGTGAGCCATTGGTGAAAACTAGTGGTTATTTTTGGACTCTTACTGCGTCTACCAGCAATATCAAATACTGACTATTTTATTTCTTTCCTTGTCTCTACAATAATACTGATAATATGAGGTGTTGTAAATTATTAATACAGTAGCTCAATAAGTTATATACTCATTACTGAGGTATTGAAAGTATGATATTATTGAGCAGAAGTATATTCATAAACATTAGGTGAATACGATAATCATCAGAACTCTATTGTGATTATTGCCTTTAATTTAATCAAATTTTCAATTATCCTTCCACCCTAAATTAAACATTGGTATTTTGACATTACCTATTTTATTATAAATGCAATAATATTAAATTATGCATACAATATTATTAGTTATCAACTAGTACTCTTTACAATGTCAATGTACATAATATTGTTAGTTATCAACTAGTACTCTTTACAATGTCAATGTAGATTATGTCTTTAGTTAGATACAGTGTTAATTGATTCTACATTCATATTCTTTAGTGAGTGTGTAGGACGGCCTATATAAAAAAGTGCCTTGTCTCTCCACATTTACTCTTACTGTATTTCAAGTCTAAAAGTCAGCTCTCACTGACCTTTCTTGTACTAAACATTAACTACATTTTCCTCTGCAAGTAGAGAATGGATAAGGCAAAAATTTTGTGAAAGCAGCATGAGACATATCACAAGCTCCAAAACTACTGTATTTCATTTCTTTATTGTGTTTTGGAGTGCTGGAAAGTTTTACTACTGTTTATTTTGTGTACAGGTAAGTTTACTTAGTTCAATATTGTATATTTAAACACTAGAGTGAATTCTAGCAAATACCAGATGTAATGCTTAGTGTTCAAATATTATTTATTATTTTGTTGGAGTTTATATTTTAGTTCCAAGTTGTGTACACACTCAACTTACTTGTCTGATGTCGTTATATTCTCTTTTTCCATTGCCACAATAACAAATAGGGAAGAAACGTACATTTTGAAAGCTGAGTGGCAAACAAATCGTTCGTTGCTTCAGTTAACAATAACTTTGGTACATGTTTATTCATGGCTAATGTCTAAGCAGACATTGGTAAGCCAAAAACATCGATAATGTGAGTGTTGCTAAGCGTATAATTGTTCAATTACAAGAATATTCTAAACACTTGACTTGCTTCATCAGTGTATTATCCATTAAAAGTTTATGAGTACAGCAAGCTAATATGTTGTAGCAACATCTATAGCTTTTCCAGAAGGTTGGTTATTATGCCAGAAAATAATATTATTTATACACGAATAGCACTACACAGTAGTTTATAAAGCATTTTACAATAAAAAAGAAGCCAAAAATAGTTAAGTAAAATAATATCACAGACAATTAGCAAGGTATGAGTAATTTTACTGTATAAAAGAATACTAAAACATGTAGCAAGTTTCATGATTTGACTCTGCAATAGAACAATATTCTCTTTCATTACTTATAAAGCCAAATTTCTACTAGTAAGTTACATTTCTGATTTTTGTGAAAAGAATGTTCACAATTCTTCAAATTTTCTGGAAATAGAACTAATACTGTATATCAAAAATTCGAGTCATTTCAAATACTAATAACAATAATATGAATTAATACATGAATTGTTTCTGACTAACTTTTACATAATGTTTATAGTTATTGCACATAAAGTTCAAGTGTAGAGATAGCCAAGTCTTCATCTTGTCTATCCTGATCACGACAAACTCTCACTTTAATATCAGCTGCAGTAGGATGATCCAGAGTCCTTAGAAACCAGGGAAAAGAATTGGCACATTTCTGTGATTCCCAGAGATGAGTGGTACAAAAAACACCAATATCACATGATGGAGGTTTGTCGCATGTGTAGTTGCTGCCAATAGTATCAGGCTTCATGCTGTTACAATCACAACCAGCAGCAAATGTCCAAACATGTTCATTGTTAGAAGTTACACTAATACCATCAACATAGTTGGCACTAATATTCATGCTTCTTGGTTGAGAACGAATATCTCTAAATCCATCTAAAGTTCCAATTTGATATCCTCTAATTTGACCAGTGATTTTAGCATAAGAAATTTTGGCAGTAGAATATACAACTTCAGTACATCCAGCATTATTGTCAGATACTATACATGTCTTTATTGAACCAAATGTATGGGCCATGAGACCTGGAGGACAGTTGTTAACATCCAATTTAGCTACTCTCATCCATCCTGTAGAATCACCTCCAAATCTATCGATCATGTTACAGTATACACTTCTCAATGCACCAGTGGAGGATCTTAATATATAATTACCAGAGAGATAGGAGGAATCTCTACTCAAAGCTTGAGAACATGAGAAGTCATAGTCAGTTAAACTTGTTTTAAATATAGAAAAATTATAAGTTATGTTATCAATAATATTATGAATATTATTGATTGTTGCATTGAATTTCTCATGTACCTTTATTATTGATGAAGATGTATTCTGATAAGTCTCATCAGATACAAATTTAGACAGATTAACAGTGCAATAAGGACATGTTTCTTCAATTGTCTCTCTGATTTTATCATCTGCTCCAACTAAAAATGAATTTTTCGATAAATTGTTTTGTCGCTGGTTGCTGACGGAGACAACATTGGCTACATTGGCAGTTTCCAATGTCAATACTTTAAGATATAATATAACAACCATTATAAATGTTGCAACAAATACCAGCCATGTCATAATGAAAATGAATACTATTAATATATTTGTGAATGAAGTATGGCAAAATTTTGACTTTTCCTTTGATAGTTGAGACTTGTTTTTCTTTATTGCCCTGTGATCTTTCATATCATTCGTATTGAGCATCTTAATATTTGAGCCAGACAGATTACTATCCTTATTACGAGCAGGCTTTTTCGTCTTCTGTCTGCTCAAATCTACAGAAGAACACAATTCTGTAGTAGCTTGACCACTCATGTTGACACTTGAATGAGTGGTAGATTCTATCACAAAGTGTGCTTTTAAACTTACTGACTTCCTTTAAGGAAAACAAACCAGTCATAACATCATGTATAGCTACATATACAGAGAGCTTGTATATTATACATGCTAGTATACTTTAAATTATAACATACGCATTCAATTATGTGCACTATTATGAGAATGTAACAGCAAACAAGTAGTCCATTTATATAAGTATCCTGTTCACTTTTGTATAGAGGACAAAGGCATTATAAGAGGAGACGGAATAAGAAAAGTTATAAACTCTACTCATACTTTATTTGAGACATTGCTAGTTATTGAGCGTATACTTTAGTACTATTAATTTATTAGCATAAATGTATTTTTTTGGAACAAGTAAGTTTTTTTGCACAATGTTGAAATATCTAAGCTAATTAAACTTAATTCGGGCTATACAAGACCTTAAAATTATGGATTAATAATGAAGACTTTGTTAAAATGATTCTGTTTTGCATTCATTCTCAATAAAAGCTACAAACTTAGCACATATTTACTTGTGTGAAATTAAAAATATAAATAATAAAAATGTGTATTAACCATTTTCCTTTGTTTGGTTCTTATGCGTATGAAGTTAATCAGCTTTAGCCATATCTTTTTATATTTTCCAGGTCTTTGTGACACTTACTACCTGATGCAAGCTAGTTGTCTCATATTATAATAAAGTTATTTTTTCCCTAAATTTGCTTGGTCCGATCCAGAATCCTGGGCATGGACTCTTGACTGTAGGAGTAAGTCTCTTTCTGTATCATTTCCTTAACGTAAACTGGAAACACAACAGATGCTCGTCCATATCTGATGCGCAAGGCTTCTCTAGAGGCTCGGAACCTATCTGAACCACGACTGTACTGTTCTACTTGAGTCTTGAGAGCTGGGTCCAGCATAGCTTCCCGGAGCAGACTGACTTTGTCAGCATCTGAAGTGATATCCGGTCTACTGTTGATCATGTCCATGAATCTCTGATCAAATCCATGAAAGTCTCGTATCTCTCCAGAGAAGGTCGGAGGCTTCAACTGAAGGATAGTAGCATGGGACCTGGCAGTCGTGACTGGTACAGCTGCAGCCTCTATCCTAGGAACAGCTGCGAAAGGGGACTTCAATAGGTGTGTCCTGACTTCTTCTAGTCCACCGACCGCTTTGTCGAGTAGTGACTGAAACACTGGGATTTTCCGAAGGGAACGCATCTGGGACACTACTTGGTCTAGTTCCTTTGAAATGGTCCTACCCTCTGTCAGATAGTCTGTAGTGGTGATAGCTGAGTTAGCCAACCAGGTTTCCAGCGAAGTCATGATGCGCTCGTAGCTCGTGAGCACAGCCTGCTGCCGGAGAGTCCTACTTATTGTGTTGATGTAGGACTCATAGAGTGCCTCCTTGTCCGCGTTAGCCTCTATTTCCTTTTCCAGGTCTGCATCAGAAGTACCTGCCATTGTGAGGGCCTCGCAGTATGCAGCTGAAGCTTGACGATGTTCCTTTGCCAGTTCCTCTATGGTAGTGAGCTGGATTCTCAAATCGTGGGAGTCCAAGTCCTGAAGTTCCTCTTCCAGTAGCTTGTCAACTACTTTCAGAATCCTGGTCAGACGTCCTCTGATTGTCGACCTTTTATTCTTGAACTGTGCAGGATCTGCCATGACTTTAGTTCGACGACACGACTGAAGGTATCTGGTTAAGGGTCTGTGAGTCCAGGCAGGCAAGTCCAAAAACAGGTAAAGGGTCGGTTGAGTCCCGAGCAACATTTGCAGTTGGTAAAGGGCCACAAGGTCTGCAGGCAACCTTTATTGGAGGGAAGTGGTCTGGAAAGGGGTCTATACAGCACCGAACACCTTCAATCGGTAGGTAAGGGGTCACAGGGTCTGTGGGCAACCTTTAGGGGAGTGGCTCCTGACTGAAGAGGATGAAGATGGCGTCCGATGGCCAGCCATGTGTAGTGCTCTCCAAATAGAACTACGCAAGCAGTTGGCGGAAGCCCTGGTCTGACTTCACGAACTCGGCTGCCGCTGTTCAGTTAGCTAACTGAGGTCAATTCTGACAAGAACGAACGCTCGCCAGTCTATAGTCTACAATTCGAAAGCTAAGTGTCTGAGCCGCTGGTTCCTTCTCACCTTCACAGACAAGCGTATCCGGCTCGAAGGACCATGACCGTGGGTCGTAAATCCACAGACTAAGTAGTAATTCTAGTTTAGCTAGGCTAGTCGAAGGACCGGAGCTACTCGCCCTCTGCTCACACTCACTCAAAACTTCACTCTTTTATTTATGCGAGTAACTGAAATTAAACCTGCAAAGCGCAAATATTAAAGAAAAGAATAAAACGTAAGTGACAATGACATAGAACGAATAATGAGATGAAGGTAAGTTCGAGAACTGAGGTAAGCATGCGATGTGATATGCATACAGTTAGTAATGTTCTGTTGTTCAGGCGAAGACCTGGACAGTCCTAATACAGTATTGTTGTCCTAATGCAGTATTGTTGTCCTAATGCAGTATTGTTGTCCTAATACAGTATTGTTGTTCTAATACAGTATTGTTGTTCTAATACAGTATTGTTGTCCTAATACAGTTTTGTTGTTCTAATACAGTATTGTTCTAATGCAGTATTGTTGTCCTAATACAGTATTGTTGTTCTAATGCAGTATTGTTGTCCTGATGCAGTATTGTTGTCCTAATACAGTATTGTTGTCCTAATGCAGTATTGTTGTCCTAATACAGTATTGTTGTCCTAATGCAGTATTGTTGTTCTAATACAGTATTGTTGTTCTAATACAGTTTCGTTGTCCTAATACAGTATTGTTGTCCTAATACAGTATTGTTGTCCTAATGCAGTATTGTTGTCCTAATGCAGTATTGTTGTCCTAATGCAGTATTGTTGTCCTAATGCAGTATTGTTGTCCTAATGCAGTATTGTTGTCCTAATGCAGTATTGTTGTCCTAATACAGTATTGTTGTCCTAATGCAGTATTGTTGTCCTAATGCAGTATTGTTGTCCTTATGCAGTATTGTTGTCCTTATGCAGTATTGTTGTCCTAATACAGTATTGTTGTCCTAATGCAGTATTGTTGTCCTAATACAGTATTGTTGTCCTAATGCAGTATTGTTGTCCTAATACAGTATTGTTGTCCTAATGCAGTATTGTTGTCCTTATGCAGTATTGTTGTCCTAATACAGTATTGTTGTCCTAATACAGTATTGTTGTCCTAATACAGTATTGTTGTCCTAATGCAGTATTGTTGTCCTTATGCAGTATTGTTGTTCTAATACAGTATTGTTGTTCTAATACAGTATTGTTGTCCTAATACAGTATAGTTGTCCTAATGCAGTATTGTTGTTCTAATACAGTATTGTTGTCCTAATACAGTATTGTTGTCCTAATGCAGTATTGTTGTCCTAATACAGTATTGTTGTTCTAATACAGTTTTGTTGTCCTAATGCAGTATTGTTGTTCTAATACAGTATTGTTGTTCTAATACAGTATTGTTGTCCTAATGCAGTATTGTTGTCCTTATGCAGTTTTGTTGTCCTAATGCAGTATTGTTGTTCTAATACAGTATTGTTGTTCTAATACAGTATTGTTGTTCTAATACAGTATTGTTGTCCTAATACAGTATTGTTGTCCTAATGCAGTATTGTTGTCCTAATACAGTATTGTTGTCCTAATGCAGTATTGTTGTCCTAATGCAGTATTGTTGTCCTAATGCAGTATTGTTGTCCTTGACCGTGGGTTGTAAATCCACAGACTAAGTAGTAATTCTAGTTTAGCTAGGCTAGTCGAAGGACCGGAGCTACTCGCCCTCTGCTCACACTCACTCAAAACTTCACTCTGTTATTTATGCGAGTAACTGAAATTAAACCTGCAAAGCGCAAATATTAAAGAAAAGAATAAAACGTAAGTGACAATGACATAGAACGAATAATGAGATGAAGGTAAGTTCGAGAACTGAGGTAAGCATGCGATGTGATATGCATACAGTTAGTAATGTTCTGTTGTTCAGGCGAAGACCTGGACAGTCCTAATACAGTATTGTTGTCCTAATGCAGTATTGTTGTCCTAATGCAGTATTGTTGTCCTAATGCAGTATTGTTGTCCTAATGCAGTATTGTTGTCCTACTGCAGTATTGTTGTTCTAATACAGTATTGTTGTTCTAATACAGTATTGTTGTTCTAATACAGTATTGTTGTTCTAATACAGTATTGTTGTCCTAATACAGTTTTGTTGTTCTAATACAGTATTGTTCTAATGCAGTATTGTTGTCCTAATACAGTATTGTTGTTCTAATGCAGTATTGTTGTCCTGATGCAGTATTGTTGTCCTAATGCAATATTGTTGTCCTAATACAGTATTGTTGTTCTAATACAGTATTGTTGTTCTAATACAGTTTTGTTGTCCTAATACAGTATTGTTGTCCTAATACAGTATTGTTGTCCTAATGCAGTATTGTTGTTCTAATACAGTATTGTTGTCCTAATACAGTATTGTTGTCCTAATGCAGTATTGTTGTCCTAATACAGTATTGTTGTCCTAATGCAGTATTGTGGTCCTAATGCAGTATTGTTGTCCTAATACAGTATTGTTGTTCTAATACAGTATTGTTGTCCTAATACAGTATTGTTGTCCTAATGCAGTATTGTTGTTCTAATACAGTATTGTTGTTCTAATACAGTATTGTTGTCCTAATACAGTTTTGTTGTTATAATACAGTATTGTTCTAATGCAGTATTGTTGTCCTAATACAGTATTGTTGTTCTAATGCAGTATTGTTGTCCTAATACAGTATTGTTGTCCTTATGCAGTATTGTTGTCCTAATGCAGTATTGTTGTCCTAATGCAGTATTGTTGTTCTAATACAGTATTGTTGTCCTAATGCAGTATTGTTGTTCTAATACAGTATTGTTGTCCTAATGCAGTATTGTTGTCCTAATACAGTATTGTTGTCCTAATACAGTATTGTTGTTCTAATGCAGTATTGTTGTCCTAATACAGTATTGTTGTCCTAATACAGTATTGTTGTTCTAATGCAGTATTGTTGTCCTAATACAGTATTGTTGTCCTAATATAGTATTGTTGTCCTAATGCAGTATTGTTGTTCTAATACAGTATTGTTGTCCTAATGCAGTATTGTTGTCCTAATACAGTATTGTTGTCCTAATACAGTATTGTTGTTCTAATGCAGTATTGTTGTCCTAATACAGTATTGTTGTCCTAATATAGTATTGTTGTCCTAATGCAGTATTGTTGTCCTAATACAGTATTGTTGTCCTAATGTAGTATTGTTGTCCTAATGCAGTATTGTTGTCCTAATAGTATTAATAGAGTATTGCTATATATCCTAAAGCAGTATTACAGTATTATCCTAATGCAACATTATAATCCATTGATGTAGTTTTGTAAGAATAATAGTCACGCAGCAATATTGTTATCCCTTTGCTATAATACTTTAGGGAAAGAGTAATTTAATTTGTGGTTGTTTGTCTCATGAGACAGATAACATACATATCAATGGTGTAGAAGATGTTTCGGTATGGGGGGCTCCAAGGACATAGCTATATTTTTGTGGTTTAACCGATTATCGCCGAATTACGCGTTTCCGCGTCAAGCACGAGGGTGCTTCACAGCGCGGGTTACGCATTTTTGCGTAACCGCCATAGTATCCGCTTCAATTAGCTACCAGCAGCAATCGCAAGTGTTTCAAGAGCTCCCACAACGCCGTAGCGATTCTCCTGTGAGGTAAGTGTAAGGAAGGCAAGGTTTTAATGACCCTTACCATAGACATTTTTTTATTATTAGTAGATTGAAATTGTAGCACTGTTTGTGTATAAAGAAAATCAAAGTTACAAAAAAAAAAATATGTATAGCTATAACTAATAGACAAAAATATTTATCAATTATTAATATGATATAAAGTTGTCAATAAAATTTAAAGACTGTCAAGAAGTCTTCATAGAGGGCAGTGATGAAGAATTTTATGATCTCAAAGAAATAGAGATAGAATAAAGAAGACTTCTCAGGTGTAGAGGTCCTTGGCCAAGAAGTCTTCATGGAGGGCAGCAATGAAGAATTTGATGACCTGGAGGAAATAAAGGTTGAAAAAGGCAAGCTATTTTAGCTTCGTTTGTTCATACACAGAGGGTTATATAGATTTTGAACAACACTAACCACAAAAAGGTCAAGTTATTATTGCATGAGGATACAGATTTTCTTCCTCCCAGTTCTCCCCTACTTGAAGGTGCCCATAAAATGGATTTCTTAGGAGAAAGTTTCTCAGGTATGAAGAGAAGGATGTGCAATCTATGTCAAGCAGTAACAACAGACACATCATGGTACGGTACAGTGGTGATCATGGGGTGTGGCTTTGTCACCATGGGAGTAGTTCAATTGGACTGCTTCATAGTATTATCAGAAAAAAATCCTAGAATTGCAAACACAGTAGTCTATATAATTGCTTGTTATGTTACATATTATATTATCCTAGTATATGGCTCACACAAAAAAAAATAAACAGCCAAAATCCATAGTTGCTGAATTATTTCAAAGCAAGCGGCTGGTGAACATTTAAAACAACAATATATAGCTATAAAACATGAGGTCTTAGCCTAAACTTTTACAATACTGATGCTAACAATGGTATACTTACCTTGAAGCTTGTAGTTTCCAATGAGTGCGCACTTCATACACTTCAAACGCCTAGAAACTAAACAAAACTTAGCCCGCGGGTAGAGGAGGGCTTTAGCTTCAATCAGTTAATACATCGCCGTCGGTTACTTCGAAGCGTATTGCCTCTAGACAAGAAAAAGCTCAGGCGGTTCAAGCCTCGAGGTGACGGTCACGATTTCTTGTAAACAATTTCGGAGTACGCGCACGTAATCGCGAATTTAATTTCCGGCGTTAATCGGTTAACAGAGTTCATGTGAGAGATTGTGCCCCACAATTATGGGGGGGGGGGGGCTTCAGCTCCCGGAACCCCCCTCCCCCCAACACACACGCACACACATCCTACACCACTACATAACATAATGTTAGTGTTCATGTTACTACAGATGTGGAGAATGTTGAGGATAGGTCTCCTCCACGTAAGGCTGTGAGGTATTGCTTAAATGATACCTTGATAAGGTATTTTCGAAGTACTTAGGTATTACTAAATATAGAAGTTTTAATAATACAAGTATAATTAAAGGTTTGCCAAAGAAAAACTAGTTCTTGAAAGAAAAACTAGTTCTTAAACAGTATGGGGGGGGGGGGGGGGG
>WLWD01006084.1_pt1 | contig 138426 bp, 115 predicted proteins | sample 6712731 | NCBI WGS metagenome assembly WLWD01 (sample SAMN12718690, study PRJNA576275) | sponge metagenome | isolation source: marine sponge | host: Mycale hentscheli | place: New Zealand: South Island, Marlborough, Capsize Point | collected 2014-11-01
CACAATGGCAGGTCTTTATGCTTGAGGAAAACTTTACAGGACTATATCAGGAGGCATATTTGCTTGGAGGAAAAGTCTTAATCGGCTGTTAGTTGTAGCGTGTGCCGGTTGGAGCATGTCCCGTTATGAAGGGTGGGGCCTTGTCTAGTTGCTGTAAGGTGAGAGTCTGTCTTGCAGCGGTCTGTTGTGAGACAGCTTCACAGACTTGCTCCTTGTAAGCGTTAGCTGATTAGCTGCTTTTAATTTTCCTGATGTGCTCGAATGCAGAGTTGCATTCCTGGCATTTTAGCATCTTAGCTCTTGCAAGGAGCTAGATCAAGGGCACACAGATGGACAGAATGGGGAGAACTGCTTCAATTTTAGGCGTTGTTATGGTAAAGGAAAAGATAATGCACGACCTCATAATGTTGTTAATTTTTATTTTGCTTGCAGTCGAGGTTTAATTAAGTCTACGTGACTTTAAGTCAGCATATTGCATGCTGCGGTTGATTTTTTCCTCTGTTGTTAAATAAAATGACATGAATAGTAGTAATGTATTGAGCAATTTAGTAAAGTCAGGTGAATAAGATTGCAAAAGTAGCAATTTCACTTCATCTTACCACGTACCAAACTTCTCAGGGGTTGTATTTATTTTAAACTTGGTCAAGTAGTTTTAAAATTAGTATGTGGTTAATATTGTGAGACCGCCAAACAGTAATCAGCTTAAAGGTTTATTATTGTGGTCGTTAAGTTTGGTCTCTGTGAGCAGCCATACTGTTGTATGGTTGAGCTCATTTCTGATATTGTCAGCTGCCCAGTGGCTTGTGGTCTGACGGTGGAAGTGCTGCCTCTCTTGCTCAATCCGGTCTCTCTGGAATCTATGGCTGCAGAAGCCTTTGGCTTAGAATCATTAATTAATCTCAAAAAAAAAAAGAAAGTAAGAAAGAAAAAAGTAAGTGAAAATGGAGAAAAGCAAGTGAAGATGTAGCGAATGGTTCTATATTTCCCAGGTGTATTTGTCAACTAGATTTAGAGGGTTGGGCTATTGGAATTGGAGGTGGGATTTGGAGTAATAGTAGAGGTGGGGGGTTGGGTTTGGAGTTGGGGCTCTTCTACTAGGATTAGGGGTTGGGTAATTGGATTGGAGTTGGGGCTCTTCTGCTAGGATTAGGGGTTGGGCTACTTTAATTGGATTGGAATTGGGGCTCTTCTATCTAGAGGGGTTGGGCTACTTTAATTGGATTGGAGTTGGGGCTCTTCTACAGGATTAGGGGTTGGGCTACTTTAATTGGATTGGAGTTGGGGCTCTTCTATTAGGATTTGCTACTTTAATTGGATTGGAGTTGGGGCTCTTCTACTAGGATTAGGGGTTGGGCCACTTTAATTGGATTGGAGTTGGGGCTCTTCTACTAGGATTGGGGTTGGGCTACTTTAATTGGATTGGAGTTGGGGCTCTTCTATTAGGATTAGGGGTTGGGCTACTCTGGAAATGTAGTCACATTGCACTAGGATTAAAGGTTAGCAACCAGGCTTGGAGGGGGGAAGGGGGTAGGATTGAGGGAAACTGGAGCTACCAGGATTGGAGGATTGGAGGGAAAGTGTGAATGTTTTTGCAGTTGTGCAGTTGGCAGGCATTTGGTGTCAGAGTTTAGGCCTACAGGTAAGGCTGGAGGTAGGTTTGAGGGCGGGGCTGCTAGCTAATTGAAGGTTGGGTCCAATATTCTTGCAGCTGAAATTTGAGCCAGCTCAATTTGCAAGTGAATGCATACACACATGCACACGCTCATGCACATACACTCACATATGTACACACACACACACACACTCACATATGTACACACACACACACTCACATATGTACACACACACACACACACTCACATATGTACACACACACACACACACTCACATATGTACACACACACACACTCATGCACATACATACACACACATGTGCACATATTCTGTGGGGAATGTTAGTTTTGACAGTAGTGTTAGGTGGTTTGTAGGTGATGAATATGGTGCTTACGTGAGTGTGGCATTGCAACACTTTCACAAGTGACAGTCAGGATGTCTTCTCTATCGGGTCTAAAGAAAATGTTGGCAAATATATTATTAGCATAGGAAACCAGTACAGAATTATACAGTAAAGGTTCTAATGAATTGGTAATAAAAAATCAGCATGAGAGGATAATCTGACATCTTTTATTGCATGACGTCTGGTGAAGTGCTTGTTTTCTCTTTGCCCACTGTATGATATACATAATGTTGGACTAGTCTCAAGTCCGTTTGAGCATCTTGTCTCCGTTAGTTGTGCTGTGTCCAGTTAGGGCATGTCTGGGTCCACTAGTTTCATGGGCAATAAACTCGGGGAGGTACACTGTTGATCCAAACCTGTCCTGTGTGCTTTGGTCACGGATCGATATGACGTCCATGGATCAAAAGGTTCTGTTTGTATTGTTAGCCATGTTGGTGTGCCAACCAACAGAGCATGTGGTATAGCTTGCTGCGGCTCTGCAGATGGGCATTATTTTGGATAGCGTCAGGTTTGTGCCGATACATTTTCCTGTGAAGGAAAAGAAAAACAGCCGGCATGCACTGTTGAAGCATAGCGATAAGAGGTATAGACTATGCCAATTTCATACTTACTTGGGTCCCTGATGAGGCTTGGCCTTGCTTCCTTGTCAGCCACTTGACTTTAGGAAGCTTCAGACATAAGGACAATGTTCTCGTTGTAGTCTCTTTAACTGCAGTACGGAGTCAACCCTAGGGCACATTCAGTGCTAGGCACTCGTGTTGTGGACATGAAGTTATTGTTAGGGAGACTAATAAAGGAACATCAATGTAGCAACAATAACCTAAGCCCGTATCTAACTCTAGAAAGGGTCATTGTGTTGGTGGGAGAGGTGACATTGGGGCCCTAGTGCTCCCTCGTTTTCAATGTTTTTTTTCTTGTTTGTGCTCAAATGGCAAGTTTGTTTGTTTGAAAGCTACCACTTGAGTTTTGTGTAGTCAACGCCTGCTTACACACAATTTTAAACCACCCCCTCCCCCACCCAGCAGTGTGGTGCAGTGCCCCTCCCCCACAGCAGTGTGGTGCACTGTTGGACACTAGCTGTTGTATGTTCTCTTCTCTTTGTTGTGTATCTGGGAGATTTGTGTCTGCTGATTTAGCAGAAATCATCACACAGTATCGCAAACTCTCTGCTTCCGTGATTGTCATTTCCTCTGCCACAACATTGTGATATTACTGATTTCTATATTTTTATCCTTCAAATCATTTTCTTCCTTAGTGGGAGGGGTCTCAGGCCGTATTTGCTGTAGTTGGTACACTCTTTCATGCCTATTAGACTGTGTTTATAAATCCACACATGTGAGGACGCTATGGTCTGAGATGTATTCATTGTACAATACTTTTTTTTTATTGTTTTGAGGATAGTTGGGGAGAGAAGTTAATGTTGGTTTATTGATGTTGTTGTTGTTTTTTCTCGTTGTGGGGACAGGGCTGAAACCACTTCCAGGAGTCTACAAGGACCTGGTGGAGATGACAGTGGACCACAACAAGTACAAGCAGTGGGCATCGAAGCCTCTGCCTGCCAACTGCAAATCTGCAGCACATATCCTTTCAAACGCAGTGTGTGTGTGTGTGTGTGTGTGTGTGTTGGGTGTTGTTTTTTGTTTGCCTGTGTTAGTTTGTGTTCGCGTGTGTGTGTGTGTGTGTGTGTATATATGTGTTGTGATTGGAGTGAGCAAGTGCACTATGGATCACGCCTCACGGGTTATTTCCCTGTGATCTATTTTCTCTGTGTTGTGGTAGTTCCTATCGTGATGCTTATGATTAGCTATCAGTCAGTCTGGAGTAGGTTAAAAGTTGTGATCAGGTAGTAGAAAGTTGAGAAAATGTTTTAGGTTAGCCAGTTTCAAGATTATCACCTGAAGAGTACATTATAATAGCTATCATTGGATGGAGTTTAACCCTGTTGCCATGGTGATTGTGTTGGTTGCAGACATATCAGTGCATGTGGAGTGTTTGGTTAGTTGTCTCTGCACACACGACTGCAGCCGTGGGTTGGTGGGTGCTGGCCTTATCAGTGTGTTAGTGGTTGTGTCGTCTCAGCAATGAATATCATTGAGAGTCCATTAACGTTGTTTATGAGCTCAGCTTGGATTAGACTACACAAATAGCCATCAGCTAGGAGTGCAGTTCAAACAGCAAAACTTTCAGTATGTGATGAGCTGGCTATCGGAGAGAGAGAGAGAGATGATTGTGTGTTTGGACTTAAGGTGGTGTTATAGTATTTTATTTGGTGTTGAAAAATCTTTGCGTGGTGTTTAGATCTTTGCTAGGTGTTGAAATGTTTGCTTAGTGTTGAAATTTTTTACTAACACATTTTTTGTTACATATTTTTATCTATTTATTTTGTTTGCTGGTGTTGTCACCGGGTAACTAGTTCCAAGTGTTGGTTAAGAGCCATTGTGTATTTCCTTAACTGGTCCCTTGTGTTCACTGGAGCTTCAATACGTCATCATCACCACCATCCGCCACCTGAAGGATTGCTATGGCTACGCTCCTAACATTCATCTGCGCCATATGTACCTACGCTGGAACTTGGGTGAGAGAGGGAACCGGTCGGGGGTGGGGTCTTACGTGAGGGAGAAGGTGTGGGCTTTTTGTAAGCGATGGGTGGAAGAATGAGATGAAAGTGCTTCTTTTAATAATGATATAGTGTGTATGATTTTCAGACTTTCAGAAACCAGCTAAGAAACTGTCTCGCGCTTTTGTTACACGTGGTATAAATTATGATAAGCAACTGCAGACAAAGGAAACTATTTCAACAATAACATTAGCCAATAGATAAACAAGTGGTAGCACTGAATTTTTAATTTCAGATTCCTTTATGGAATGTAGTGAACAAACTAAAACCAAACTAAGATAGCAGGAGGAAAAAAAAAAAGAGGAGTGGGAATTTGGAGGGAGATGAATTTAGGGTGGAGATATTCACAAGTTGATTTCCAGATCACATAGGGGGTGTGTCATTATTCCTGCAGCTAGTGTTGTTTGATCACATAGGGGGTGTGTCATTATTCCTGCAGCTAGTGTTGTTTGATCACATAGGGGGTGTGTCATTATTCCTGCAGCTAGTGTTGTTTGATCACATAGGGGGTATGTCATTATTCCTGCAGCTAGTGTTGTTTGATCACATAGGGGGTGTGTCATTATTCCTGCAGCTAGTGTTGTTTGATCACATAGGGGGTGTGTCATTATTCCTGCAGCTAGTGTTGTTTGATTGTATCAACTCTTCCAGCATGAGTTAGAGGAAAATTTTATGCAGTTAATATTTCTTCACTTCCTCTTTCTTCCTGCCCTCTCAGTTCACAATAATTAAGATGGCCAGATGTCCCCCTCTTATTGTGTTTGTCTGTAGAAACAGATACTCGGGCCTCTGTGTATTGGTGATTAAAGTGCACAGGTAGCTATGGCAACTTGTGTGTCCTACAAATTATCAGTCAGTTTATTTTATCCTTACAATAGCTAGAGATAATTGTAAGAGGAGGTTTTGTGTGTGTGTTTGTGTATGTGTGCATGCATATTTCTTGTGTGTACATGTGTACGTAGGTTGTGCATATGTGTGTGCGTCTGACATTATCTTGTCCTGTTGAGAAGAGGAAGAAAGTTGTGTTAGTCCAAATGTCAGGGTAAACACACAAACAGTCGTGTTTGTACGTTTGTGGTGCCATCTTTCTGAGAATGGCCAGGGAAGAGTTGTTGTTTAGAGGCTGTGAGTGTATTCTGACAATGATTACGCATGACCCGGGGGGGGAGGGGGGCAGTGAGAGAGAGAGCCCATGGAGCGTGTGTGTTGACGTTGTTCTGTAGCCCTTCATTCCTCACATAACATTGATAAAGTCTTACACCTGGACATCCACTTATTCTGGGGTGATACTTACCAAGCTGACCCTGCATGCATGTGCATGCAGGTACATGCATGGCACCACTAGTGTAGCACCTGCTGCTTATCTGATTGTGGCGAGCTTGGGTTCCTCAGGAATTCCAGATAAGAGGCTTTCTCTAGACTGAAGTTACCTCACCTTTGTCACTAAAATCCTGTGGAAGTGGCTGTAGGGTGATAATGCCAGCTTTATCTGACTTACAGTAAGGTAGGAGAGATGAAGGACACACACACACACACACACGCACACACATGCACACACACACACACACACATGCACACATACACACACACACTCTCTCTCACACATGCATACACACACCCAGGCAGGCACATGTACGAATTGTTGCCATTCAGTGTAGTTTGAGGTTTAATGTTGAAGTGAGGTTTGTTTTGCACGGTGCTCATATGTGTGTGTGTGTGTGTGAGAGAGAGAGCTTGGAACAGAGTTTTTGAGGAGTAAACATGGCCGTGATCAACAAGATTAAATTCAGAAATATTACGTAAAGGTTCTCCCATAATTGATTTTTTAGCGTAGAAATTAAAATATAAAGTCAACATTGAATCTCTAGCATAATGATTGCATAATAGTTCAGTGAGCAAGTATTGTGTGTAGTAGGAAATTAGAACTCTATTTGTTTCTTAATCTGGCAATTTAATTGACTAAAATCTAAATAATTATCCAACAATTTAAAAAAAATATATATAATTGAAGTGGCATTAGCTTTACAAGTTAGTGTTTATTGTTCTATTATGTAGTCGTTGTCGAGGACACTGTAGCACAGGAAGTCCTCAAAGTTAAACAGGCTGGGTATAAAGTGAGGGTCCCATGATACTAGAGCGAATAATGTGTCAAATGACAACTTGAAGATGTCTTCTTCCTTGAGCCAGTCTATCTGTGAGCTTCTGAGTTTGTCGGCCTGCCCTGTGATGGTGTCCCATCTACGGCTTTACAAACATAATGGCTTCTCTTGTAGTGTCCTGCCACTGTTTTATGTCGTGTCCTAGCTGAGGCGAGGTGGCTATTGTTTGTAAAAATAATAAAATAAGGAGCCAGCTGGCAATACGCTCGTGTCAATGGACTCACATATGGGCATTAGTGGGGCCTAATGGAGCATGTGTGCCGGCAAGTCTTGTTGAGTCCTGTGTCCTGCCATTACTGAAAGGACTTTGCTAAAGTTTAGTCTTTCTTCTCGCATTCCTAAGCCAGCAGCTGTGGATGATACGCAGTAGTCCTAATATTCCCTCAGAGTTTTATTTATTTATTTTTTACTCACTTAATATGTAATCTTTTTTTTCTGAGTGGGTTATTAGTTAAGAGTAGTTTGTGCTACTCACAGGTGTTGCATTCTTCAGATTCTCTCTTTCTTTCGATTTGGTTTTGTTTTGTGTTGTCTTATAGCTCGTAACTTTGTTGACGGCAAGAAGAAAGCAGATGATTTCGAAGAGAAGGTAATTGTCTAAAGCTGTGTACTCTCTGACATGTTATTTTTTGCATGTGCACACACACATGCATGTATACCACACACACATATATGTATAGCACACACACATGTATAGCACACACACATGTATAGCACACACACATGTATAGCACACACACATGTACAACACACACATGTATAGCACGCACACATGTATAGCACACACACATGTATAGCACGCACATATGTATAGCATACACTTACACATATGACAATATGCACGCACACATCTGATATGCATGCATCCACACAATTACACACATATTTACAGTGAGGCAGTAGCACGCAAATACACTAATATTAGTGTGTTTGATGGACACACATGCATACACGCTAGGAGTGTGATTTGGGGGTTGGGTTTAACATTTAAACCAGTCAATTAGCTACTTCCAAGACATGGAATGCAGTCACGGTTCCTATTCAACGTTGCATTATTTGGGTCTTCGTTCTATGTCAGGTCATATCTCCATTCTCAGTGGCACAGGCTAAAGAAGTGGTACGCAGTCCGCTGACCTCTCCCGTGCACAAGTCCTTCAGTCCTCCTTTGAGCAGCGCCGGAGCCACTCCAGAGGAAGAGGAGCAGGTCTTGGTGCGCAGACTCGTGGATGAGTGTTACGCTAACCACCGGCGAGCGTTTTTTGGAGGTCTTCCTCCAGAACAATGCAAGCTCTGCAGGTACACCAACGGTGAGTGTGGTGGTGTTCTGATGTGCACCAACGGTGAGTGTGGTGGTGTTCTGATGTACACCAACGGTGAGTGGGTGGTGTTCTGCATGTATACCAACGGTGAGTGTCTAAACGAATGCGCTAAGCGAGCTATAGGTTTGGTTGGGAGAAGTGTCTTGTTTGTAGTTGCTAGGGGGAGGGGATGAGTGGGCTGTATATTACTGACCTGTAACACATCGGGTCATTCCTTATCTTTGATGTAAGTGGAAAAATTCCCTGGATCATTTTTGGAGTTGTAGTCTTCTACTAGTTTGAAGCACAAAAAAACAAAAAAAGCTTTTATTAGTACATTTTATGCCCAAAAGTTGTGAAAGTTGTTGATTATAACTTGTTATAGATGATAAGACTTGTTACTTCATATTCTATTAAAGAGCTGTTTTAACGATACTCGTGATTGTTTTGTTGACATTTCCGCAGCTACTGATTGCTTGTCGTACATTCGTCTCCGTGACCTCACCACTCGAAGTCCCCTCCTCCTCGACGTAGCGATGAATCATGTCCTCAAAGTGCTCAAGGGAGAAATATCACACTCTGCAGACTACGGAGAGAAAGAGGTTCTTCTTCCTCTTCTGCACCTCTTCCGGGAGTTCCTTATCATGGTGGGTGGAGTCTCTTAATGGGTGTGGCATGTTTAGTTTAAGTATACAGGTGTTTATCTGCACTCTCAGAGGTCACAAAGTACAGTTGTTTATTGATTTAATTAATCCGTGTGGTCAATCTGACTGCTTTATTTCATCTCTTTCTCGCCCTCACATGACAAAAATTTGATTTGTGGTATTTAATTTGATTGGAGTGTGTCGATACATTTGTGGGAAGTGAAGTAGATTAGGTTTACTGACCTCAAGGATAACTGAGTTACTTGGCAACTGTATAAATATACATCGCAAGAGGCTGACATATGGCCTGCTCTCTATATCACCAGGTGCGTCGGAAATAAGATGGAAAAACTTGGTGTTTGTATGATTGTATGTGATTATTTGTGTGTGTGTGTGTGTGTGTGTGTGAAGGTTCATGAGTTTGTGTGTGTGTATTGCATGACTTTCCTGTTGGGCAAATGATTGCTGTTATCGTTGGTGAAATCCCGTTAGCGTTTATTATATTTAATTGACCCAGTACAATTTGAGTTGTGTGTATGTTGCGAGACGTCTGCATGTGTTGGGAGACGAGGACTACCGCATATCCTTGTTATTCTTGATACACGTTCTGGTGGCTTCTCTGTTGGTTAAGTTTTTAAGCTCCATAAAGCAGCAGTAGCAACAGTCGGTGGTGCTTGTGTTATATTGAGTGTAGCCATGCCTTGAGGGGCAACATCTAGGAGAGTTCAGTATTTTGTAATTCTGATATCACAAGCAATCTTGAGAGGAGGGGGACCTTGAAGCTGATGAAATAATATGGTAAACGAGAAGCTTATAAGTTAGTGAGTGCTAAAAACAATAACAAAGGAGAAAATTTCATACAGAAAGAACAGAAGTAAAAGGATATTGGTAGAAGATGTCTCAACTGCAGTACTTCTCTGTGAAAAGTTTTTATTTGTGCTAGGTCATCTGGTGTCATTGGGGAGAGGGGGGGGGGGAAGACTTCATTTGGAGGGATATCCCCCTCTATGTGGTTCCCTGGAGTGCAGACTAGGTACCCTTCCATGACTTGGCCTTGCAGAGCATGCAGGTAGCTACTTAAGTATTCTCAGACCACATTCTTCCTGCTGGTTCGTCAATGTTATTTTCGCAAAGGGTGTGTTTAATTAGCAAAGAGTAATTACTGATTTTTGTTGACAGGGTGAGATGCTTTCAGGAGAGAAGAAAGAGTTTAGAGTTTGTGTACATTGTTTGTTTAGTGAATGACTATCATAACACTGTTACTGGACATTTTCCTTAGCATCTGTATAGTTGTCACAGTCGTGTGTTGTTTTGTTGTTTCCCTCCCTCTACCAATGGTTAATTATTTTCCACTCCAGTATATCTAGGAGTACTGACAGCTTCCTGTTTGAGAAGGTGGCAAAGCTGAAAGCCATAGTATGAACTAGCCGTAGTAATTGAAGCATTTTTATGATGTATGACTTCAGCAAGAGCTGACCTTAGAAGACCTTCAGTTTCCTGGCAACCTGTGTGTGGTTTTTTGTTTTGTTTCAACTACTCTTGGTATCTCCGGCACCTGTTTCCATGGAGCTTTCATCCAGGTTCACTTAGGCTTTATCAAATCCACACAGTCAAAAAAAAAAATGCATTTTTACATCTCCTAATTTCATAATTTAAATGCAGAATAAGCCTGTGCATGTGTAGAGCAATAATGTGTGGACATTTTGAGCAACTTCCAAGAGAAAGTGGCACTGGCGTGCACGTGTGCAACAGAACTACACATTGCCTAGAAGTTTAGTTTCAGTTTGTGCAAGCTTAGCTCATCAATACATCTTTATTAACAGTCTGGCTCATAATCAAGTACACGTGTGAAACTGTGTGTGTGTGTGTGTGTGTTTGTTTGCTGTTGCATGTGTGCATACATGTAAGTACAATGTTCATGCATTGTATGTATGTATATATGTATGTATGTGTGTATGTATGTATGTGTGTATGTATATATGTATGTATGTATGTATGTGTGTATGGCCTAATGTGTATGAAGTGTATAGCGTGGTCAAGCACGTTGTGTGTGTGTGTATGTGCATGGAATATAAGGATTTTTTTACATCTGTGGATATTTTTATGTTACATATTCCTTCTGGGCATCACATGTACATACATTACATACATACACATGTGTATGTTGACAGATGTGTCCGGTGGACTCGGTAGATGTGTATCAGACAATGATGCCGTTCTACATGTGGCCGGTATCTCACTCACAATACGCCCGTGGCGTGTTGGACCAGATCGTGCAGGAGGGCAGGATACGTGGAACAAACTACCGCAGGAGGCTGCTGGCGGAACAGGATTTTGGACTGAAGCCTAATGAGAAGAAGTTAGTGATTTGTTGTTGTTGATATTGTTGTTGATGCTGTTGTTGTTGATGTTGTTGTTGATATTGTTATCAACATTTTTGTTGAGTTATTGTTGATGTTTTTGTTGTTCTCTCAGGACTGCAATAGTCATCCTCTATTGTGTCAGTCAATCACTTGTCCCTTTCGTTAAAACTCACTTGTGATAATTAAAGCGATTTCATAATTTGTACTTTGAGTGATTTCGAAATAGGGATTTGAGTAAGAAATTGCAAGCTTAAGGAGCTTTATGTTTTGTGTTTGTTTGTGTATATTATGGGATGGATTGTGTATGTATTTTTAGTGGGATGTCCCCTAATTCATTCATAATTACACCGTGCTGTTGTTAATAGGGTACGGGGTCATTTGATCCACATGTTGGTGGACAGCTCACACCCCCTGAGTCGGGGAGCTCTGCTTCACGAGGTATTCTCCACCCACCAGCACAAGTCAGACCAACAGTCTTTACAACGACTGCTCATCAGAAGTATCCTGCTCAGAAACTAATCACTATAGAAGAATATTAGGCTGACATTATTATCGAGCTTGTGTTATGTATATTTAAACATATGCATATGTAACGTACATATACACACATACATACATACATACATACATGCATACATACATTCATACATACATACACACACACACACATACACACATGCTTGGCTAACTGTTATTCTGTTTGACCAGTGCCCATGTTTCATGAATTGGAAACGTCAATTTCTTAACTAGCATTTCAGATTCGTTGAAGTCTGTCAGTTCTGAGATGGATATTATAGAAATGGAGTCTAAACTAAAGGTAGGTCAAGTTTACCTCACTTCTCTACGTCACACACCTGCAAGCACACGCGTGTTTATTTTGCTGTCCTCCATCATCTTATCTGTTCATCTGTAGCATTTATCCTCTGACTCTCTGAGATCGTTCAGCGTCCGTTGTCTTGAGATGGTAGAGAAGGCTTCTTCCGGACAGTTGGATGTGGCACTGCTCAAAGGCGAAGCAGACGCCATTTACAAGGAAATTGTGATACATGCGGGTGAGAGTTGAACTGAGAATTGGGTGGGGCTAGAATGAGCTGGTATGGATTGACTTGGGAGTGAACCCACAGGTCTCTCCGTGCTGTGCCAACATGGCACTTACCCGTAGAGCTAGGAGTGGGTGACTGACTGCCGCCAGAGAGATGTCTAGTTGTGGCTGCTCATTAAGTTATTTCTAATCCATTCACTAAATACCACATTTCCCCTAATTGTAATTGACTTGTACAGCATCTGCTGCTGTTTGTGTCGATTAAGATAAAGGGAAAAAAATTGCTGAATGTGCCATTGTGCGTTTGTGTGTGTGTGAGTCAGTAAGTTAGCAAGCAGGGCTATAGAGAAGGGGTGAGTAGAAATACAATGTAGGGTTGCTGGTCAACTTCAAAGCTTTGATTGAAGATGAGCTCTAATTACTGTGGTCTTGACCTGGTGAGCGCTGCACTCTTCTTATTCTGTTTTATGCTATTGGTTCGCTAGAACTCCGGATAGAAGATAGCATTTAAGTCTTTTATGTGCACATTTTTGGTACTAGCCTTTGTAGATCTTTCGACAGCTCTGTTCTGTGGTAACTGCAATTCAAATGAATCGTTTTTGTGCTTGTTGAATCGTCGCCATGACCTTAGTGGGTTAGCACTCATACTTATTAACCCTTGTATGGTGAAGAACGACACTTCAATTTCAACATTCAAACAGGAGCATCATATTCTCATTTCAACTATTAGAAATTTAGAGATGTACACATTTATTAAACTCACTGGGTGTGTGTGTATGTATGTGTGTGTGTGTGTGTACCAGTTTACATGCTTAACTATCTCTCCTTCCCCTTAATTTATTCTTAATTATTTTGATAAAACAATGTTCTTCAGATTCTGATGAGCAGAGAGACAGTGCTTTGAGTTGCAGCAGTGTGGACAGTGACTTCCAGCACCATGACAACCAACACCTCAGCTCCACCCCTCTCCCCCAACCGTTCATCCAGGTGCATCCCATGGACAACATCCAGTACCCAACCGTCCTTAATAAGCTGCGAGAAGTACTTATCATGAGCCGCCAGAAAATGGTGGGCGGAGACAAGAACTTCACACAGTCCATGGAGGAGATGCCCTCATATAGGAAGTCAACGTCTCTTGTGGAAGTACGATCTCTGAGAAATCCTTGCCTATCAGATTACCCGAGTTCTGGCCGGGCTAGTCTGGACAGTGCAGACAGCAGTAGCACGACTGCTGAACAAGATAGGTTGTCTGTTGACAGAGCAGATGGGAGAGCTTCTCGACAGAACAGCGTTGGTAATGGTGATGCTGTTGGTAATGGTGACGCTGTTGGAAGTAATTGGGATAGAGTTTCCGAAGGCAGTCGGGTCAACGGAGTCATTGAGGAAGCTCTGGTTGTGAATGGAGTCAATGGCCATGCCGGCGATGGTCGAGATGAAGACTCCACTCTCTCTCCAAGTGATGTGCTCGAGAATGGCTCGACGGTAATTAGGAAAATTTCTGCAACTAACGGCAAACACCGGCCCACCACCTTGCAAGGTCTTGATGGGAAAACTGGTGAGCACAGCAACTACGAGTCTTCAAAGCTAAGCACAGACTCTACTCTGTCGATAGACAAGGCCTCCATTGCCAGTGACAAGATATCCACAACCAGCGATAAAGTCTCCGTGTCAAGTGACAAGGCGTCTACAGTCAGCAGCGAGTCTGGGTCCACTCCCGGCTCCATTTCTGACGTGGCTCTCACTCCGCAGTCTCCTTCTTCCTCCCATCGTCGGAGCGTCGCTTCACCCACACCTCGTCAAATGATCGGACGGCGTCAGACTTGCCCCTCTGGCATGCAGCATGTCAGGAATTCGGCACTCCTGAAGACCAATGGCAACTATTCCGCCTCTTTCACTGCTTCTTCTCCGTCTAGCTCTAAGAGGTATACTAATGTGTCAGGAATGAGCTCGAGGCCTCCCCCGTCGAGTCTGAAAGGCGTGAAGCTTCGACGGAACACATCTCGGGCAAGCATGACCATACCTAAGAAAGCAAAGAGCCGGCAATCTGTTCATTCCGCTTCCAACAATCCTGCGACCAAAGTGGTCAAGGTTGTTCTGGCCGGTAACGACTTTCTGGTGAGCCACACGGCCAAGGCGTATGCCTTCTTGCAAGTGGAAGAGCCCAACTTGTTGAGCGGGATGGAGCTGCGCTTTTACCATGTGCCTTTGTCGCGGGCTTCTCTGATACACTCCCAGTTCCCTGAGCTGGCTCAAGCTAACCTGATCAGCAGCTACCAGGGAGGTGGGAGTCTAGGGAGTGGGTCTGGTGTGGGCGTGGTTGGAACAGGACCTGCGGAGCTCCCGGAGCCTATGTTTGAGCAGGTGGACTTCAGCGGGAATGATGTTCACATGGGCAGGTTTCTTGCGCACATGGACAGCTGGTACGAGAGGAATCTCATGATGGCGGTCCACCACTTACTCAGACTCATCCCCAGTGTAAGTAAAGTGGGAGGGGCTGCAGACCAGAGGAAGAGGAGGGGCTTAGTGTGTCAAGCAAGTAGGATACATAGATATTCATGCGTTAATTCAGTCATTCTTAGCTTAACATATGATTTAGGTATCTATTAGCCCGTAGAGTATTAGAGCTATTTGAGTGCTAGGCAGTGACACATTATTACTAGTGTATTATACATCGTATTAAAATGCAGACTGGTGTCACTGTTTAGTGCAGTAGAGTAGTGAACAAGATGTCTAGCCCGGTTAATGAGTATGTGTGTTGTGTTATTTGTGTGTGCAGGACTTGCCCCCTAAGAAGCCGATCCCTCCGATCCCTGAGGTGGCCCAGCGCCCGATGTCTCCCACCATGATGAGTTCTGTCTTCAGTGTGGGGGAAGCCACTCAAGCTTCTCGCACAAACCTCACACCTTCCAAGGTGAGATACATACATCTTCCTTATTCAAGTTTAGCAGAAGGTCCATGGATTTAATGATTATTATGTGTTACTATTACCATTATTATTGTTATTATTACTATTACTGTTGTTATTGGTATTGTTTATTATTATTATTATTAATAATAATAATTATTATAATATATTTATTATCATCATTAATTATTTTATTATTGTTATTATTACTGTTATTATTATTGTTGTATTATTATATATTTATTTAATTATTTATTATTAAATTAATTAAATTAGTGATGCATGAGGCTCACTTCTGTCCTTGAAACTGAAGGCTCATGTTTGCTTTGTTTTGGTAGTAACTTGTGTGCTTATCAGCAGACACGGTTGCTTATACTGGACAGGGTCAAAGGTTACAAAGAGAGAAGGAGGGAATTGAAAGCTTCTGCAAATGCTATTTTGAATTTTTCGGTTTAGTCAATGATAATTAATTGTTCTGAAACTTAATTGTTGGCTAATAAACTCACATAGCTTTACTTCTCAGCTCAAGGCCAGTTAAGTAACTAACTTTCCCTTTCCCCTCCCCCTACACATGTGCATGAATTTGAACTCACATGTAACATGTGAATTTTTTTCCAGGTTCTTATAGAGGCCATTACAAACTACACGAGAGAAGCCGCTTCACCTATTAACATAAACATCTACAAACTCAAGGTCAGTTGACAAGAATTGGGAAGCTGTGTGGCAATGCCTGTGGTTGGGTGGTGTGGAGAGCCTCTAAGCTCTCACTCTTCATGGTACCTTAGATGTGTGTGTGGCCTAACTCCGAGAAGTGGGTTTTGTGGTGTTAGGTTTGTGTTGGGTTTTATGTGGTAAGGGACAGCTGGTGGTGGTTGTGAAAGCACATAGTTCTTTATGTTGTAATTTTGTTTGGAGCAATTTGTCAATTTTATAACTGCCGAGCTGTGTTGTGCGTGGGCGGAGTGTTTCCCCCCAGGCGATGATATGTTTTCAAAACACCTTAATGCTAACCCACAGGTGAAGCAGGATAGTTTACACTTCAAACTGTAGCAGTTTCATACAAAGTAGAACATTTCACATTGTAAATGGGTTAGTACTGATAGTTATGCAAAAGTTTGAATGCAATTTTTTTCCCTTCAAGATACAATATCTGGGAGTTGTAGGTAAAATTTTGTATATGTGTACATAACAACAGATTAAAATATCATCTTAAGGACTAGTAATGATTTGTTTGTTTATTTATTTTGTTTCTTTTGCTGCAGCTGAACATTAAGAATGAGAAGTCACACAAGATTGAGCACAGGGAGCTGTACATGTTGAACAGACTGGACATGCAGAGACTGTCGGGAAAGAAAACTAGTGAGACAATAAATAGCATGTAATTGTTTGTTTTTGAATGGGTTCACTGGTATTGACCGGTGTGAATTTATAAATGGGGTTGCACAATGTTATTTTTAGTTTTATGTTCTGTTATGCCTGTAGTAGTTTGAAGCAATTCTTACTGGCACGTGAACTTATAGAGACTTGTATATTTTTTCTCTCCTGCTAGCCATGGGACACAAGATCTGAATTTGATCAATGACAATTGCTGTGAAACATAGCAAAGTACTGTTTTATGAACTATACAGTGAAATCTGACCTAGTCTCTTAGCTGTCCCAAGGCTACAGGGATGTCCCAGGGCTACAGGGATGTCCCAGGGCTACAGGGATGTCCCAGGGCTACAGGGTGTCCCAGGATTACAGGGTAATGTATTGGATGTCCCAGGGCTACAGGGTGTTCCAGGGCTACAGGGTGTCCCAGGGCTACAGGGTGTTCCAGGGCTACAGGGTGTCCCAGGGCTACAGGGTGTCCCAGGGCTACAGGGTAATGTATTGGATGTCCCAGGGCTACAGGGTTTCCAGGGCGTACAGGGATGTTCCAGGGCTACAGGGTGTCCCAGGGCACAGGTGTTCCAGGCTACCGGGTGTTCAGGGCTCATGGTGTCGCCAGGCTACAGGGTGTCCCAGAGTACGGGTAATGTATTGGATGTCCCAGGGCTACAGGGTGTTCCAGGGCTACAGGGTGTTCCAGGGCTACAGGGTGTCCCAGGGCTACAGGGTGTTCCAGGGCTACAGGGTGTCCCAGGGCTACAGGGTAATGTATTGGATGTCCCAGGGCTACAGGGTGTTCCAGGGCTACAGGGTGTTCCAGGGCTACAGGGTAATGTATTGGATGTCCCAGGGCTACAGGGTGTTCCAGGGCTACAGGGATGTCCCAGGGCTACAGGGTGTCCCAGGATTACAGGGTAATGTATTGGATGTCCCAGGGCTACAGGGTGTTCCAGGGCTACAGGGTGTCCCAGGGCTACAGGGTGTTTCCAGGGCTAACAGGGTGTCCCAGGTCGACATGGTGGTCCAGGGCTAAAGGGTAATGTATTGGATGTCCCAGGGCTACAGGGTGTTCCAGGGCTACAGGGTGTTCCAGGGCTACAGGGTGTCCCAGGGCTACAGGGTGTCCCAGGATTACAGGGTAATGTATTGGATGTCCCCAGGCCAGTGTTCCGGGCTAACAGGGTGTTTCCAGGGCCTACCGGGTGTCCCAGGGCTACAGGGTTTCAGGGCTACAAGGGTGTCCCAGGGACTACAGGGTACTGTATTAGATGTCCCAGGGCTACAGGGTGTCCAGGCTACAGGTGTTCAGGGCTACAGGGTGGTCCCAGGGCTACAACAGGGTGTCCCAGGCTACAGGTGTCCCATGCTACAGGGTGTCCCAGTGCTACAGGGTAATGTATTGGATGTCCCAGGGCTACAGGGTGTCCCAGGGCTACAGGGTGTTCCAGGGCTACAGGGTGTCCCAGGGCTACAGGGTAATGTATTGGATGTCCCAGGGCTACAGGGTGTTCCAGGGCTACAGGGTGTTCCAGGGCTACAGGGTGTCCCAGGGCTACAGGGTGTCCCAGGGCTACAGGGTGTTCCAGGGCTACAGGGTGTCCCAGGGCTACAGGGTGTCCCAGGGCTACAGGGTAATGTATTGGATGTCCCAGGGCTACAGATTCTTGTGTTTGTTATTTTATTATTTCCCCTTTTCTTTCCTGTAGCGAACAGGCAGGTGAAGACATTTGAAGCAAACCTCAAGATGACCCAGGTGGGTGGAAACCAGTGCAACATTGTGCATTTGGCTGAATACTGTTGTTTTTGTTTGTCTCATTTAACAACTTGTTGACCCCATATTTGGACCTACAAAGTGGAGAGGCTTGATGTTTTGGAGATACTTTACCCATAAAAATAAAAAAAACGACAACAAAGAGATGCAAGTAGAAAAAAGCTAACTTAATATATAATATAGTATCAATCAGTTTATTACACCTTGCTAAATATAGTATCAATCAGTTTATTACACCTTGCTAAATATAGTATCAATCAGTTTATTACACCTTGCTAAATATAGTATCAATCAGTTTATTACACCTTGCTAAATATAGTATCAATCAGTTTATTACACCTTGCTAAATATAGTATCAATCCGTTTATTACACCTTGCTAAATGAGATCAACTTTATCTTAGATCCTAGATTAACAATTTTTGTCCTCTCTCTCACATAATGTAGTTGTCCTTAGACGGCAGTTTGATTCCGTCCGACATGATGGAGATAAAAGATGTGTGGCTACTTCACGCCAGCAACATACCTCGAGCAGGTGACTCCTGTGTGCCCAATCCAGGTAGAAGCCCTTTAACTAGAAGTCATGTGACCAATGTGCTCTGTCATGTGACATATTGTCATGTTTTGTTGATTGTGGCACCTTGGTTCCCACATGATATATCAACTAGCAAGTGTCTTTTATTTGCTGTTACATTAATCTTGTCAAACCGTGACCATGTTTCATGTGGGGGTGTGGACTAAGACGTAAACGGTATGTCCGTGTGCCGATACTCTTGTATTTATTGCTATTTGGTGTGCCGATACTATTGCTTTTTTTAATTTATTTTGGTGTGCCGTTATCAATGCATTTGTTATCCGTATATGGTGTGCCAATATGCTGCTATTATTACTGTAGGTAATATACCTTGTTTTAATTTTTTTGTTTTGTGTTTATGAATTTACTACTTTAAAAAGAATTAAAAATACATGGTAGGAGGTTTATTTTTTGTAATATCATTAGTTGCTGCTGTATTAGTCATTGCTGCTGCATTAGTCATTGCTGCTGTATTAGTCATTGCTGCTGTATTAGTCATTGCTGCTGTATTAGTCATTGCTGCTGCATTAGTCATTGCTGCTGTATTAGTCATTGCTGATGCATTAGTCATTGCTGCTGCATTAGTCATTGCTGATGCATTAGTCATTACTGCTGCATTAGTCATTGCTGATGCATTAGTCATTGCTGCTGTGTTAGTCATTGCTGCTGTTTTAGTCATTGCTGCTGTTTTAGTCATTGCTGCTGCATTAGTCATTGCTGCTGTATTAGTCATTGCTGCTGTTTTAGTCATTGCTGCTGTATTAGTCATTGCTGCTGTATTAGTCATTGCTGCTGTTTTAGTCATTGCTGCTGTATTAGTCATTGCTGCTGTATTAGTCATTGCTGCTGTATTAGTCATTGCTGCTGTATTAGTCATTGCTGCTGCATTAGTCATTGCTGCTGCATTAGTCATTGCTGCTGCATTAGTCATTGCTGCTGCATTAGTCATTGCTGCTGCATTAGTCATTGCTGCTGCATTAGTCATTGCGGCTGACATTAGTCATTGATGCTGCATAGTCATTGCTGCTGCATTAGTCATTGCTGCTGAATTAGTCATGCTGCTTGATTAGTCATTGCTGCATGCATTTAGTCATTGTGACTGCAGTAGTCATTGCTGCTTGCATTGTTCATGCGCGCATTAGTCATTGCTGATTGCATAGTCATTGCTGCTGCTTAGTCATTGCTGCTGTATTAGTCATTGCTGCTGCATTAGTCATTGCTGCTGCATTAGTAATTGCTGCTGCATTAGTCATTGCTGCTGCATTAGTCATTGCTGCTGCATTAGTCATTGCTGCTGCATTAGTCATTGCTGCTGCATTAGTCATTGCTGCTGCATTAGTCATTGCTGCTGCATTAGTCATTGCTGCTGCATTAGTCATTGCTGCTGCATTAGTCATTGCTGCTGCATTAGTCATTGCTGCTGCATTAGTCATTGCTGCTGCATTAGTCATTGCTGCTGCATTAGTCATTGCTGCTGCATTAGTCATTGCTGCTGCATTAGTCATTGCTGCTGTATTAGTCATTGCTGCTGCATTGTATGTATAATATGCCATAGGCACTCACTGATATACTTGTTCTTGTTTATTGCATAGAATCAGACTCGTTTGAGCTGACCGTGCTCAAGGCACAGGCTGAAGGAGGAAGATTCAGTTCTTCGAAGGTGTGTTTGATTGTAATAATCTAATGTAAGCTGATGTATTTAATGGCAACAACAACAACAATAATTTTATTATTATTAATATCATCATCATCTTCTTCTTCATTATCATCATCATCATCATCATAGGCTATACATACATGGCTGTTTGCTAAACATTCTTTGCATTAACAGACTAAGTGTCAGTGAAACAAAACTTTAGTAAATTGTAATTAATTCCAAATAAATTAAATGATATTGTATGAGGTTAGTATAATTCTGACTACAAATGATTGAGACTTGCAATAAAACTACAACTTTATCTACATTAATGCATGACTGGGTGACAGACTGCACAAGCTACTGTGAGGTATGACAGACTGCACATGCTGCTGTGAGGTATGACAGACTGCACGTGCTGCTGTGAGGTATGACAGACTGCACGTGCTGCTGTGAGGTATGACAGACTGCACGTGCTGCTGTGAGGTATGACAGACTGCACGTGCTGCTGTGAGGTATGACAGACTGCACGTGCTGCTGTGAGGTATGACAGACTGCACGTGCTGCTGTGAGGCGTGATAGTCTCCACTTTGTGGGACAAGCTTCCAATAATCACTTGAGTAAGTATTGGTGGGCTCGAGTTCTCCAGAGGTATTGTAAAATTACTTGTTTAAAGGCTTTCGTGACAGACACCTTTATCTTCCTTGAGCTATTGTCTTCATACAAACTTTCATGTCCCTGAAAGAATTATTGTTCTTCTTCAGGAAGCCATCACCTCCTGCACATCTCTGTGTCATTTGCATGTAGCAGTCGTGGCATGTAGTCATTACAGAACACATGGGATACAAAAGAATAGAAGAACACAGTGTGTGTGTGTGTGTGTGTGTGTGTGTGTGTGTGTGTGTGTGTGTGTGTGTATATGTTTATCATCACCATTAGGAAGTCTAAGGATTGCTAATAAGCCAAATGAGGTACACGTATACATACGTCTTGTCTCCATGGTATATATATGACCGTCTACAGGAAAACCGGGAACAACGCGGCACCCTTCTAAAAATTTTTTGTGTGCACTTACAGAGTTGTCGGCGTCCAGATATTGAGCTCTCCAAGTTTTATCGTCGTAGCTTAAGTCGTTCCCACTATAATAGACCTAACTGTTCCCTTCCGTTGGCTTGAAACAATACATTTTTAAGAATTCGATCGATCTTTTCTCTATATTTACGCACGCCGCGTTGTGCCCGGTTTTCCTGTAGACGGTCACATATATATATATTGGCTTGAATCCCATCTTCTAGTGGGCCTATTTGGTTGGCACTGGATTGATACTCACTGCATGCTGGACTGCTACAAATAGCTCATGCAACTTTTTATTATGGTTATAGGAAATGCTCACGTAGATAATTGCACCTGTGGTGAAGGCTTTCTGTTCCTGTCCAGTTAGTTATAGGAAATGCTCACGCAGATAATTGCACCTGTGGTGAAGGCTTTCTGTTCCTGTCCAGTTAGTGTCTTCATTTGCTTTTTCACACCATTCAAGTTTTAAAACTTTGAGTGATACACCAAGAGGTGGGAGGGGCAACTAGATATGAGGTGGGCTGGGAAAGGGGGCAAGAGGCAAATAGGGTTTGGGGCGGGGCAACAGGGTGCAAGAAGAAACTTTTTTCTAAGGGGTAAAGTAATGATATGCATGCTTGTTGACATGGCAACAGAACATTCCACACTGGAAGATCACTGAGCATGCCATCATCTGTCTAATGTCTTCACATGTGACGTCTTGTCTGTCTGTGTGTCTGTAGTTTCGTGCGTGCGAGGAGAGCCAGTATCACGTCTGTGACATGGTGATAGAGACCAGAGACAAGCCCTTCACTGTCATGGTGGACAGTGACACAGACATGCTGCTGGAGAATGTGGTCAGGTACGTACGTACGTCATCACTATGGTACATGTAGCAGTTACCTCTGGTCTCCATGAACATGACATGCTACTCCTTTTGTTGACTCAATTTGATGGGACTGATTTTTAAAAATAGTGTTTTTTTTTCATGGAACTTAATGCTGCCAACAATGAGATTACTTGGTCCCTTCCTTGCTTGTTTATTTAATTTTTTCATTTAAGTTTAAAATTTATTTCATTTTTTTTTACTAATCAGGTGTGTGTTTGGGTGTGTGTGTGTAAATATACATATGTGTGTGTATTTAGTAACTGTCTCTGTGAGTTAACAAACTTCTAGTATGTTTTTTGCCTGTGCATACGTAACTGTGTGTTTAGGGTTGTAGCCCAGCTAATAATAACCTCAAGTTCTTAAGTCCTCCCGTTATTTCCTAATATGGCGCCCAGCGGTCAGTTCAACGGTCAGTTCAACGGTCTGATGAAAGCCTGGTGGTGACTTAAGAGTAGAATGCTTGAAGGGAATCTTCCTGTATAGCAGGTTTCTTTGATGAGGTTGCCCTTGGATTAGTGGGCATGCTCATTACTTTCATTGTGGCAGGGACTGGGGTACTCTGTCTGGCCCTAACTGCAGAATAATGCAACCAATTTGTTTCAATTTGGCAAAAACCTTCAACCAAAGGTGTCTCGTCTCACCTTGATCTGTTCACGGATTTCCCCAGTTTCAAGCTATCCTCTTCCTTTTATATAAATGACAGAGTTTTAGCCAAACTAAGTGGAATTCGATGAATAAGGAAATGGTTACCCGAGGTGTTAGACTTTCACACTTACTGAACAGCCTGCTTTAGACAAAGCGCGACCAGTTATGTATATATATTATATAAATATAGTATCATAGTTTGTTGTTTTGATAAAGGAGGTAATGTAGTGGCACCCTTTTCCCCCTTCTCTCCTTCATGTTCCCTGCAATGAGGTGTGAGGCTTGTCAGTGATAGTCAGTGATCTGTTGAAATTGTCTTGTCCAATATTTCTGCTGTTTGTGGCAGCTGTCCACTGATGACAACTGCTTTATAAACCTGACACAGAAAGGACATTGGGGAGAGAGAGAAATGGAGAATCATATTTGTTCCCACTATTTCAAAAGAACAAATGTTCCACTCTTTCTTTTCACCTCCTCCTTTCTTTTCCTCTAACTCCCTTGTATATCTTACAGCTAGGAAGTGCCACACAGGGGGAATGAACATTGCATTTGGTATATGGGGCATAGGAATCTGGAGTTGTGTATCTAACTAAATACTTAATTCAAAACTGAAACTTAATTTTAGTGTTAACTTTGGGTAGTAGAGTACAGAAGAATGTTTCCTGTAGTTGTATACATGCGTATGTGTGTTTACATTATCAAAATGTGGTCCAAATTTTAGCGCCAATTTCTAGGTTTTAAGTGCAGAATACTTTATCTGTTTATTGGCTTCAATTTGGTGTTTGTTTGTTGGTGTGCTTAGGTTGGAGTTATCCCCAGCGTACAAGAACCAAAGTTCAAAGTCCACTCCTGGAAAAAGTGATGGTCAAAGGCTTCAGTTGCCGCTTATGACATACTGGCCTGTTGACCTTTAAATTTTGGCATGGTCTCCCTTTTATACTATCATTTACATTGACAATACATCAGATTTTTAATAGGAATGTGTGGATAATATTTATTTATTTTTATTTGTTTTTCATAATCACAATTACACTGGTGAGCAATCATGTATTTGTTGGAAATGATGATAGTCCGTTTTGCGCATGCGTGTTTTTGTAAATTGATATTATGCGCGGTTTGCAATTGTCGTGTATTTATTAAAGTGATGCGGCTTTTTATAAGTCGTAAGTAAGGTTTGGGGTTAGTGTGAAGTTAATGTGCATTGGCTGCTGGAGGAAGTGGAATAATGAACGGCTTTGTCAATGGGACTGCAAATTACGCTGGGCCGAAGGAGAAGTGAGTGAAATACAGCCTCAGAAGACCCCGGGGAATGGAGTGCTGCTATCCTATATTAACTCCCTCGTTTATTCATGTCTCTTTAGGGCTTTAACTCGCTACGTAGCGACCTGGGACTATTCTCCCTGTAGGGACGACGAGCTAGAGCTAAACAGAGTGAGTTAAATATGCAGGCTTGTTGTCAGTCTCGAGTTACAGACTAATCACTGCAAATTGTACTGTCTTAGCTTCATGCTCTCCTCTGATGAGTACATAATATTGGGTGTGAATACAATTTGGCTACTACAGTCATACCAAACTCAGTTTTATGTTGGCAAAATTGGATTACATTCATAACACGATGTTTCCATGTTGCAGTATAATTACACTTACCCCTATGTGCTTACTAGTACCCTCATAGTTTATTTAATCTGCAAGGTGGCATAATAAGAGAAGCCTAGACAAGTTTCAGTTAATCTGTATCACTTTACACTATCATAAAGCATGCAGACCAACATGTGCTTGTATGTGCCTGAATAGTTGTTTCCTGGTCATAAGAAACACTCTGTGCTGATTAGAGATGCATCACTGCTACTCATATTGTGGAGGTACATGTAGTTTGTGCTTTTTGTGTGTGTAGTGCTTGATATATGGATCCAGAATAAATATTATGGGCCTTTAATTTTTTCTGTATTGTGTTCAGTTGAACAGTTTAATTTAGATGCATTTTAAATCATATAAAGTACACCACTCTTCGTGTAAAATTGACAGGTAGTATTTGGGTTGGTCATCTTCATTTGTTTTATGACCTTGCCGTGCATGTGTGAAATAATAGTCTTTATTAGTCACAACAAAACCTTGTAATTATGACTGCTTGTGTACTGGAACTTTGGTAAACCACTAAGCAATGAGGTCCTGTAATGAACCTTGCAGTTTCCTACAAGTCATTGGGTTTTTTAATTAACCAAACAGTTTTTGTAAGTATCACTTGTGGTAATCCCCACAGCCATTGATGTTGAACCCATCACACCTTGAATTGAATGCAACACTTGGACTGTGTCCCAACCACAGGCATCTTAGAAATCAACCGTAGAAAGTAAGGCTACAAATTAGAACCAGATATATTTTGGCGATATTTACTGTGTCAGATACGAGTTCAAAATTTTAAAATTCAATTTTGTCTAGCAGTAAAAACAACAACCGGTATTAGCAAGGTATAAGGTATAAATGTGTTTTGCTCAAAGCATGTATATTTTCCCCCTAAATATCGTGGCCTTTGCAGTAGCCTTAAGGCTACCATCTGCCCCTCTTCATTCCATTCTCAGTGATGCATAGCTGGAGACAGCCTGTGCAGGCTTGCATTCACAAGCCACAAGTCTTTGGTCACAGCATGTAGCATGCCATGGCTATCTCTATTTACTACCACAACTGCTTATTTCAGTGTTGGAGCACAAGGAAGTGCTGTCTCTTCTTCCAGTCTCTTTGAGCTCAAACCCGACTGACTCGAGTAGGCTTCTGTGTCCATATCCCCTTGCCATGTCCAGCTGTAGTTGGTCCTTGGAAGACATAATAGTGTGCAGTATAAATTATTATTGTAGCTGTTCTCTTTAGTTCCTGGCCTGACACTCAGTCTCTGAGAGTGAGTGGGTCGATTTACACCTTGCCGTGTTAATGTGGCATAATTTTTCATTGTTGTATATCGGCTGGGTTAGTTTTCTTAACACACTGGTTAACACTTTGTTTTGAGCTATTGTGTTCTGATGCTGTGTGGGCAACTGATTGAGTGTGAAACTGATGCACGCACAGGGAGACGTACTTCTGGTTGCAGACGAGTTTGATGATGGCTGGATGAGAGGCTTGCGTCTTGATGACTTAGAGGTGAGGACTTGGAATTTATATTATTGGAATTATTATGAACCAACATCCCATCTTCTAGATTGGGTTTTTCCCTTCGGCATTTGTGGCGAAAGACCTCTCTCCTATTTACAAGATGAAGTAAGTAAAAAATAATTTTCCCAAAATATATGTTGACATTTTCATGTGACGTTGGGACCACAAAAAAATTGAATTTTCTTTTGTCTGTGATAGATGGTTGGTTTTTATAATTTGTAATCAGCAAAAGAGTTTAAGATGTTTAGTCTAAATTTTTTCATTTGATTAAAAAATAAGTTTTAATGTGTTGTGTCTGAGAATGATTGGAGCTATTATGATTGTTCCTTGGTAACTTGTTGTGTAGGACTATGAGTCAGTTCTCCACAGACCATTACATCAAAGGTGAGCATGAGAAATGAGTGGTTCTGGCAATCCAGGCTGGTGAGTTCACCCAATGCTTTCCCATTGTCTGAGCCATTGGAGTACACACATTCTCATGGCTCAGTGTGCCTCGGGGATGTGGGTGTATAAAGGAGTCCTAATATAGTGTTTCTCAGTCCGGGTCATTGTGTGTGGACTCAGTGTATGTGTATAGGTCAAGTTTGCTCCGGAACTTGGTAGAATCAGGTGGTAAATCAGACCACTATTTCCTCTGTGAGGACACGCATTAGCTTCGTAAGAACCACATGAAAGCCATATATTTGTACACTTTCCTGGTGACCTTCCTTCCTAGTGCTTCTTCTGTGCTTGTTTGCTTTACTCCTCCAGTTCAATCAATAGCTACTGTTGTTTGTTGAGATGTTCTTCCTTTTTGTGTGTGTGTGTTTTTTAACAGAACCCAAGCTCACGGAGACAGACTCTTCAAAGAGATCCAAAATTGCTTTTGTAAGCAAATTAAATTTTGTAGTATTTATGAGTAGATAGTATGGTAGTACTCAAGCTAATTAAACAAAAATAGTTTTATCTTGATGCCATTCTTTGTTGTTGCATTTCAGGAGATCTTCACTTCAGAGGAGGTTTACTTGAAGAAGCTGACCATGCTCAACCAGGTGAGGCTACTATATAATGAAATGTTATACACAAGCTGTGGCCAGTAATTTATTAATTTTGTCGCAGCGATTTGTTCTCCCTTTGCAAGACAACTCTGCTGTGATCAGCTATGAAGATTACCACCATGTCTTTGCCAACATACAGGTGAGTGGGTGGGTAGCTCAAATGAGGGGAAAACAGCATTATGTAATGCTGTTTTTTTTTAAAGATTGCTTTTGGGTACGAAGTAGTTAAAGTAGCGTATCATTGTACAGAGATAGGTGTGCATGTGTATACATGGTGTAAGTCTGTTACCTCGTGTCTAACTAGATAGGAAGTTACCACATGTGAATGCATCGAGACATTTGTGTATGTGTCCAGTGAGTGCAGAGGCTTCAGCGAATGTTAGGCAGGATGTGTGTCTGAATATGTGGCTAACTGTAACATGTGTGACTATATGTAACATGTGCAGCATATGTAAGATGTAAATGTAGCATGTAGCATGTCTGAACTTGAAACAGTGTGCACTACTAGTGCAAGCACAAGCAATCACACATTGAAGATTTAGTGGCTATTGAAACATTTCCACTTCTCCTGCATGGCCAGGTTGCATTCATACTTTTTCTTTTTTCCTACAGCCACTTCTGAGTCTGGCAGAGAGTCTCCTGGTCCAGCTGCGCTCCAGGATGGAGTCCTGGGATGAGAAGTACACACGTATTGGCGACATCTTCATGCACATGGTATGTCTGCACCCACATACACACAGCACCTGCCTCTCTTCTTACTCTATACTCTTGAAGTGTAGCCAAATGTTTGGGATGTGTGTGTATGTTTGTGTGTGAGTGTGTATTGCATGTGTGTGGTGGTATAACACATGGAGCTTGTATTTCAATTATCACCTCAGACATCTTATCAGATGCCATCCTTTCCACTGTTATTTAGTCTGGTCTGTATTTACCTGCTGCTGGTTCATTCAATACATATTGGCTAACTTCCTGGATGATATTAATGTTAGTGGAGTTGTTTGTTTGTTTGTTTGTTTGTTTGTTTCCCCCCACAGGGGCACCATATGAAGTTGTTCATGACGTATGCAGTCCAGCACACTCTAGGCAGCCGCGTCCTCATCAAGATAGCTGGCCAAGAGAAATTCAGAGCATGGCTGGAAAAAACAGAGGTGAACAAGAATTCCCTGCATACACTTTGCTAGGCTTAGCTTTATTAACCCTCAGCGCATGCATGAGATGGTTGTAGTAGTCATCCTGTTTGTCTGTCTGTCATGCTCTGATTTAGGAGATTACTGACAATTAACTGTTGATTTAGATATGAACTTACTGAGAACTACAATTTTAAAACCTTTCATTGTGCTACTTTTTTAAAATTTGGGTTGGTTTTGGAGAAAATGCTTTGTGGGTTAACGCCCACTTCTTGCACCTGTGGTAGTTCTGCTTATTGCTGGGAAGTTAACTGAGTGCTCGAATTGGAGTTTCGCATTGAAAATATATACAGGTGAGTGTCTGTGGCTGGTCAAGATTCTTCTCTTATGAAGACAGCCATTTTAATTGCTCTATATTGATACCTGATTAGAATAGCCAACAAATTATTCTTTTTGGTCTGAGATGGTTTGATAGTTAGCTGGTGTAAAGTAGTGTGGAGGGTTTGCACCTTTGGTGCTTCATTATGGTGGTAGTTCACTCTCTGCAATGAGTTTGGAAGCTCAAACAGTTGGCTTTACTATGTGGGACAAAATTGCACTCGGTCGTTTTCATTTTTTCTAAGAAAACATGCAAAGAGGAAGATGTCTCATGTAGTAATATCCTGAATGTTTGTGGTGAAGAGATTTCAAACAAACGGAAGATGGTAGCAACAAACAAATGGTCACTGGTGTACATCTGTTGTGTTTACCCATAAATATGCCCTCTATAGGTTGACTGTCAAAGGACTCTGAATTCACTGCTGCTGGAACCCATCCAGGTAAGGGACCGTGCTGGATGTTGTTCTCATTGTAGTTTTGTGTGTTCATCATGCCATTCATTCATTGCAACATTTTTATAGCATGTCTCTGTTTACATATTTAGAGAGTTCCAAGATATGAACTCCTTTTGAAGGACTTGCTCAAACATACTTCTGAAGTAAGCCAAAAAAGAATTATAATTACGGGTAGCCCCTGTTGATGCAATTGCTTGTGTTGCGTGTTTTTGATTTGGTAACCAGGAGCATTCAGATTACTCCACGCTCAAGGAGGCATTGAATTTTGTTCAGAAGGTATTTGGCACTGGGTTCTGTGGTTGTGACAAGATATCAGTCTCTTTATGCTTGCCCGACTGCAGATTGCGACGGATTGCAATGAGAACATCAGACGGTCTGAGAATGAGATGAAGTTGTTCTCCATCACAAAGCGGTTTCCTAATGATGAAGTAGATATTGTTGCTGCTAGATGGGTGAGGGGAACAAAAAATGGTACGTATTATGTTAAATCTGATTGAAATAAAAATATATAATTTTTCCAATTTCCACTCCGTGTTAGATAAAAAAGATGGAACTTTGCGCAGGAAGAAAAGGTAAATTTAGTATATGGTGTTACAGTAAAAAGGAAATTAATTCTGTGTGGATTACTTGTTTGTGTTCAGCTTCAGAATGTCAGAGAATTTGAGTATCACTAAAATTGACAGTTCCAGTACCATGTCCGTCAAGTCATTTTTTGAATCTGAACATCATCGTGTGTTTGTCAAGGAAGGAGCTTGTAGCAAAACAAAACCAGACTTTACCGACCCTTCTGAGAGGTAGGCCTCACTTCTGCCCATACACATGAGACTTTATTTATATCATACGTTGTTTTTTTTTTAGATATCTGATTTTGTGCAGCGATGTCTTACTAGTGGCACAAGTAAGTTAGTAGACCAGAATTTATTAAATAATACAAACTTGTAGGGATTAAAAGTCTTTATTTGTATACAGTAATTATAATACTTTCAGGAGTGATATTTTTTTCCCCTTGAACAGTCTGGCCACAGAAGCAGGAAGTCATTCAAGCTCAAGGAGCGAGTGATGCTCCGACATGCTTGGATCACGGACAGCGGTGGTTTAGTGGCTCAGGTCAAGGTACCGGACCGCGGCTTCATTCTGGGAACGCCTCTCAAGACTTACCACTTCCTCGCAAGCACTGTAGAGGAGAAAAACATTTGGTTCCAAGAAATACAGTCCAGAATCTTCGTACAAAAGAAGCTGTTTGGAGAGGTGAGTGGTAACTGACTTAGTATATGCCACATCTAAGAATTTCTGAGAAATTTGGCTGATATATTTTTTTTAAATTCACCACGTCAGTGACCCATTATGATCACTTCCTCTTCCTGTTATCCAGTGGGGTATGGGGTAAAGGCACACACCACTGTGTTGCCATGGGAGCGGGCCGTCGTTGTTGTACAAACTTCAGAATTGATTTCTGTTGTTTGAGTCAGCTGGGAGTTAGTTGATGTCAATTCTCCTACACATGTGTAGGTTCATTGTGTGGAGGCATAGCCAAGACACACACACACACACACATACATACAGTCTGTCTCCCCCTATACACATCTGCATCTCACCTGATGACATAACATAATGAAAGTAAATTTCAGCTCCTTTCCCTCTACTCCCGTAGTAATGGCCGTCTGTATAAACATATCTGTCCTTGGGGTCGGTTAAGTTTTCCTCCTCCAGTGGCTGATACCAGTCCTTTCTTTGGGGGTCAGTCCAGTGTGTTTGTTATCATTTGGCTTTTACATGCGTACACTTTTGCTGCCGGAGCCTTTGATCATTAGCACCCCAAGACTTCCCTCTGAGTGAGTGTGGTTGTGCTAGAGGATTGCCTGATCATCCTGTGAAACGGGCACGAGTAGAATTTGTACTAATTAATTTTGTGTCTCATTTGATTTAGAACTTGCCACTCTGGCAGGAAAGTGAATTTTGATGCAATGTGTATGTGTGTGTGTGTGTGCACGTGCTCACATCCAGAGCACCGATTCCCTGGAATATGTGCTCAATGATTGGACGTACAACTTACAGCTGATTAATTTTATCACAGTTTCTTTGTATTGTGTAAACATAGAAATTGAAAGATGGTCATTGTTAGCTGCGTGCAGCACAGCCTGCCAGTATTTTTACCAAAAACATGCACGCACGCACACACACACGTGCAGAGAATGTGTTGTTATATTTGTTTTGTTTGTCCTGCTGTTAACAGCTGCTGACTCATCTCAGTATTCCTGATGAAAACTTTGAGTGTATGAAAGTCAAAGCTAAAGTGGACTACATGGGCATGTTACAGGACGGTGAGGTTACATGCATGGAAGCACGACATGTACACTAAAATTTACTGATTGTGATGTAGAACTGAGTTTTAAAAATGGAGACGAAATTGGTGTTGTCGGCTATAAAAACAAGCAAGGAAAATGGGCTCCGGTAAGTGGTTAGTTTATACTTAGTGTTTATGATATACTCTCTGGTGGTAACTAGATAGTAATAGGTTTGTATTAGTTTAACTAATTGACTTGAATTGGTACTAGTGAACAGCAAAAGGCATTTGAAACTTGTAAATTGAACAGACTGCTACACAAGCCCTCCCATCAAGTAATGTGTCACTTTCTTTCAGTGCATCCTACACTGTTGAGGGTTTGGTCTGTAGGTTCATTATTAATTTCAAGTGATATATGAGGAGCGGAAGAACCATTTTTAGAGGGTGCCAAATGCCTCCTAAAAGGCCTGAAAACCTCTGTTGCTAGTATTAGCAGTAAAGTGAAGTATATTAATACATACATATCTTTTATCACAAAAGAGCTAATGAAGTATTGACCTTCTAAAGATAAAGGGTACGTATACTTGCATGTGCACGATCCTCATTTCCTAAATTATTTTCTGATACCGAATTGTACTAAATCACCAGGATGTGTCCAAGTGCTAATTACTCGTGGCAACTAGCTGGACATGTACTGGGCTAAGTAGTATACCACACTTAATTGCAGACATGACTATGAAACATTGTGAAAACACAACATCTTAGTTTCTGTCAGTGTTGTTATAATAATGTTGGTTTGTTTTTGTACCACTGATGCAGGGTCTTTACTCCCAAGAGCCCTTTGACCCCAATCCAGAGTGGTAAGCACGTTTTTGTAACATGTAGTCGATAGTTACAGATCAGAGCATATGTTGACCGAGTTGGAAGGCAAAGGTCAACCATCACAAACACTTTCACATTCAATCTCACACCCACGACCAAAGCCCACTGAAGGAATTGACCTTTTGTCTGTTGCTTTTATTGTAGGTATTTTGGTGCTCTGAATGATGATCGCTACGGCTGGTTTCCAAGTAAGTGTGCTTATTTTAGCTCGGTTAAAGGGGCGTGTCCATGATAAATTATGGTGGTTGTGTTCACAGTGCAGTGTGTGATCGGAGCAGAAGGGAAGCCACTGGAGTTAGGTCCAACAGACGAGGTGAGTAGTGCAATGCCACACGCTAGTGAGGCGAGAGACAACTAATTGTTCATGTTTTGTCTTATTATTTAGCTGGAGCCCACGAGGATGTGTGTTGTCCTGAACTTGAAGCAAAGAATGATAGAACTGGTAAGGAGTCTTCATACACGCATGTCACAGTGTTCATGGCACATTGTCCTACTACCATCCAATTGAAACAATATTCATAATAGATTGACACTTTCTCACCTAAAGGGGTCTGAAAAAAAGCAAAGGAAAAATGGTGACAAAGTGTCAATCTAGTTTTTATGAAGGGTCAGTTCATAATGCTCTGAACATACTTCAACCCTGCGCCTGTCCTCATGTTGACAACTTCAGTACTACATTTTACTCAACATTGATCTAATTAAATAGCTATAGTGGCACTGAGTTGGTTGTGTATGTGTTGCAGACTGGAAGGGACATCCTTCCTCTGACGGAAGCAGAGAGGACAGCTAAAGTATACACTGGAGAAGGAAATTTTAAGGTTAGTGAATGATAAAAGCTCTTTGTTAGTAAACAAGCACTAAGTCTGGGTCCAAAGTGCAAGGTCTGCTACCTGTCATGCAATATTGAAGCGAAATGCTCATGGACAGGAAAATGTATAACTGAAGTGTGTGTGTGTGTGTGTGTGTGTGTGTGTGTGTGTACTAGATAGGTAGAACTTCCCCAGGATATACTGAAAGCTTTCATAGTTACTGTAGTAGTTTTTGGTACTCCCAATCTCAGAGTGTTACTGCCAACTTTACACCTCGAGTTACCAATCCTAGTACCAATTATAGTGAAGATATCTAGCACAGAATAAACCACTTATTACACTGACATGGCAAGATTCCACTTGCCTTTGGCTCATGAAATAAGCTGCTCATTAAATATCTCACCACATCACACTTGACTCATGTAATAAGTATTATATATACATTATTTCAGACTCTGAGGATTCCAGTTCAATGTTCAGTTGAAGATATAGTAAGGTAGGTTTCAATTTGTTCTTTTGTACTTCCTTTACCATTTCTCTCTCACTTAGGGCGTATTTCAAGGTCAAGCCAGACTGCCAACTGATGTGGTCTCTTATTGAAATGTCCATAGATGGCACTGGTGAGAAATATGTTTCTCGTGTCTGGGAACATACAATACTGGCCACCAATTGTGGTTGCTAATAGAATTGCACTCCCTACCACCAACTGCTTGTTGACCTTCCTATTTCCTAACCCACTAACATCCTTAAATGCCATTTAGTAAATTCTGTTTTCTGTATTGCAGTTCAAAGAATGCTGGAGCCCTCAGAAGATCCCAGTGAAGTAGTTGCATTCTGGGGGAAAACACGGGTGAGTAACTTCCTACTTTGCTGCTTCCTTCTTCCCTATTGTTAATCTGAGCCTTTTTTTTTTTAATTTATTTTTATTTTATTTTTATTTTTTTTATTTTTTCCCCCTCTGCTTGCAGGACAACATGAAGTTTATTCTGAAGCAGAGTGTCCTCACGCTGGATCTAGAGGCAGTTGGTGACACTGAAGCATAGGGGACTCACGACTATTCAATCAAGACTTTTCACTAACCTAACACTTTCTTATTTATGTTTGCACTCATCATCATCATCATCCAATGGCACTCCAGTACTGTACAGGTGAAGTACCTCACTAACAAAAAACAACAGCAAAGAACATAAGCATAAACATAATTATTGTTTTTGTTTTTTGTTTTCAAGTTTCTCTATATCAGTTCTCAGTGAAATAAGTTCTTTCTTCATCTCGTCAAGTTTATCTGTAAAGTAAATGAAAACGTGTTTGGCTGACTAATAGAGTGCAGCAGCGGAACAACACTGCCATATTATTTTACTAAGTCTATTCAAAAGTATATTGACTTCTTCAACCTTGGTCTTCCACAGATTGATAATGCCCCTTCTTTTCTAGATTGCATTTGCTTAATTATAATTAATCTGATTTAGAAAAAAAAAAAAGCTTGAGTGTGAAGATTGTTCGACTGTGCAGCATGACAATTAGCAATAAATTATAATTTGTAGCTAGTAGGCTAAAAATAAAAAAAAATGAGACAATTGCATTTTGAATTCATGTACTGTTTTAGTTGGACAACTTTCTTTTTTTAAATCCAGAAATCTTTCTCACTGCAACAACTCGTTAGACTAGCTACCTTTAGTATCCTTTTTTTGGTATAATTTATTATGTTCAGTGAGCCATGTTTTTTTTGTTTTGTTTTTGTATAATCTATAAGGCCACTGCAGGGAAATTTCCTGTTGTTTCATCCATCTCCTTCACACAATTTCACCATAACCCCCACTTAAAAACACAATAAAACTTTATATTAACATTTTCACATTGACCTTTTCTTTCTGGGACTTTGAGAAAATTGGTGTTGGGGGGAAAAGCATGAAAATTCTAAAATGACACAAAATTGTTTTTCTCACAAAAGAAACATTTTCCAAAAAATAATCCTCAAGTTTCCTAGCAAAACTGGCACAGTCACATACATAGCAGATGAGCTAGAGATCAACTACTGTACTGCACTACAACACACCTAAAGAAGATTCTGTGACAGCGTTTGTCCAGTTTTCACAGCTGTGTTTGTAATTTGCAGCGCCTGCACATTTGAATTTTAAAAATTTCCTGGATGAGAAGCAGGAGATGTTACTGCTGTGGCCTAAACTAAAAATCCTTTTATATTTTTATACTCAGTGAGCCACTAGTTACACTGCATACTGTGCATGTCATAAGGTTGCCATATATGTAGCTAGGGTTAATTTATGTAATCCAAACTTACTTTTATGCTGACTTCTGGCCAATGTTGGGTCAGTTTTATAGTACACTAAGCCACTGGCCTGCCTAGTATACACAGTCTATATTATGATAACTGATAAAAGTGACTTTACCAGCTAATTACAAAATTTCACCTTTCCTGGCCTTAAAGATGACAATTCTCCATCTATCACAGTATATTCGTGTATCTAGAAATAAAACAGTCATTTTAAACCCCCAGAATAATTGTAAAGAACCCGCACCAATTTCTCTAATGCTTTTCCTCTGGACTGCATTGCCAGTAATTCAGCCATAGAGCCCTCAAATGGCCAAAATATAGTAGGTAAAACGTCGTCAAATCAACTTCAAACGCACCTTGTCATTAAGTAAGCATAGTCATCAAATGTTATTAGAACCACAACTTAAAGGAACTGAAATATGGAAAGTGATTGAACATTAATAGATATTGACAACAGGAAAGGAGGAACATGATTTATGATGGCTGTGGCTTAAATCAATCTTCCAGAGGGATATTGCGAAACAAGTAAGACATGGATTCTCCATAGTAGATCCTTCGAATAGCCTCAGACAAGAGAAGACTGATGTCTATGGACTTGACTTTACTGCACAACTTCTTGTGCTGTTCATGAGGAATAGTGTTAGTCACCAGAATCTGTGTGTGTGTGTGTGCGCACATGGAAGAGGTACAACAAAACCATTCAGTTGTTTGAGATAAAATGCCTCATTGAAACTACAGTAATATTACTTATCCATAGTTTGACATTATGAAATTAAGCCACTTAGTTGTTGCAATTTACCCCCAAAATGTGTTATTCAAGGCTCCCTCTGAGTGGGCGGTGCTTTTGGTCAACTCTGAAAAAGTTTCTGACAGTACATCATTAGTGGTTTGCAGTTCACAGTGAAGTGTGTGAGGTTTGGAAGTTGCACATGTTATAGCTCAGAGGCTAGACAACTTGATGGCTAAAGCCAGGGGGCTTGTGATTTCCTTCATACATCAGTTATTAGTTATTATTGTCTATACAAGCTCTGTAACTGGATCTGTACCCACACTTCAGCTTATGCACTAATTAATCAAGGATGATATTTAATTGTTTTCATTGACAACTCAACCACTCTCGATTATTTTTCTGGTAAAGGGTTTCACAGTAACCACTCATTGGTGCTTTTAGTGGCCTAGATACACTCCATTCCCAGTAGTAAGTGAAGTCCATGACTAAAAAGTACAATCTTTACAATAGCATTATAGCATTAGCAAGCTCAAGAAATTATGAAACAATAACTCCTACACAATCAAAAGGATCACTTACTAAACATCAGTGGGTAGGACCTCACCTCCGTTAGTGGAGATTCCATGAGCAGTTCACAGGCGTTGTCTGAGAATATCCCGTGAGTGGCCACAGCGTACATTCTGTACGCTCCCCTCTCCTGCAGACACTTGGCACACGCGATGATGCGATCCACCTCATCGATGACATCATCCTACCAATCAAGAGAAGACACATAACAACTGATACAGCTGGCGACACAATGGTAACACAACATGTCTGGTGTGAATATCGATAAACAAACAGACGAGTCGTGCACTGTCAATAGAGATGGATCAAGAAGTTTAACCCATTCACATCAGGAAATTTATCCCCACTGCACTAGCTGTAATACACTAGCAGGTATTGTATCTAGTGTGTGGGTGTGTGTGTGCGCGTGTGTCACAGTTTACCGATGACATGGCACTTTATGCTGGTTCTAGGGAGAGTCTGGAGTCTGTGATGGAGAAGTTAGTGCTAGAAGCAAGCAGATGGGGTTTGACAGTGAGCATCCCTAAGACAAAGGGCATGGCAGTGGGGGACAGCTTGACAGACGATGACGTTGCTCCGTTAAGTGTAGATAATGATGGCATTGAGATGGTGGAATACTTCACTTATCTGGGCTCAGTTTTGTCCAGCAATGGTGCTGTCATGGAGGACGTGAAGAACAGGACTGCAAAAGCGTCAAAGGTTTTTGGATGTTTGAGAGATGCAGTGTTTAGTAATCCCACCCTCTCTCTTTCCATCAAGAGAGATGTGTATGAGGCTACAGTCCTGGCAGTGTTGTTGTATGGAGTTGAGACGTGGATATTGAAGGCCAGACATCTGAGTCACCTGACTTCATTTCACAATCGCTATGTGTGCGGACCATCCTGGGTGTGACAAGATTAGAACAATGGAAGGAGAGACTGACATCAAGGACCCTATCTGGCAGGTTTGCCACAGAGTGGTCCATTGTGGACAGGAGGCGGAAGAGGTTGGGACACTTGGGTCGAATGAGTGAGGAAAGATTACCCAAGATGATGTTGTTCAGAGAGATGAAGAAAAATAGGCCTTGCCATGGAACCAAGAAAAGGTGGAGAGATCAAATGTTGGGAGACCTGCAGGCTATCAGCATGAAGGATGAGTGGTATACATTGTGTCAGGAGAGGAAGGAGTGGGGTAGGAGATGTAAAGAAGGAGTGGGGTAGGACATGTAAAGAAGGAGTGGGGTAGGAGATGTAAAGAAGGAGTGGGGTAGGACATGTAAAGAAGGAGTGGGGTAGGAGATGTAAAGAAGGAGTGGGGTAAGAGATGTAAAGAAGGAGTGGGGTAAGAGATGTAAAGAAGGAGTGGGGTAAGAGATGTAAAGAAGGAGTGGGGTAGGAGATGTAAAGAAGGAGTGGGGTAAGAGATGTAAAGAAGGAGTGGGGTAGGAGATGTAAAGAAGGAGTGGGGTAAGAGATGTAAAGAAGGAGTGGGGTAGGACATGTAAAGAAGGAGTGGGGTAGGACATGTAAAGAAGGAGTGGGGTAGGACATGTAAAGAATGAGTGGGGTAGGAGATGTAAAGAAGGAGTGGGGTAAGAGATGTAAAGAAGGAGTGGGGTAAGAGATGTAAAGAAGGAGTGGGGTAAGAGATGTAAAGAAGGAGTGGGGTAGGAGATGTAAAGAAGGAGTGGGGTAAGAGATGTAAAGAAGGAGTGGGGTAGGAGATGTAAAGAAGGAGTGGGGTAAGAGATGTAAAGAAGGAGTGGGGTAGGACATGTAAAGAAGGAGTGGGGTAGGACATGTAAAGAAGGAGTGGGGTAGGACATGTAAAGAATGAGTGGGTGAGTTAGCTAGAAGTAGAAGATGTGTCATTAGTGCGGCCAATCAGCAAACCTCTAGACCATCTTGTGCCTGTCAACATGGCAGAATCTTTCACCAACAAGGTGACCTCACAAGACAGAGGAAATTCTGCAGCTATAGATGATGATTTACTAGTTTCCCAGGGTTTCCCAAGGGCCCCCGGTATCACATGGAATATTTGTGGGCGGCGTCAAGGTGCATGCGCACATGTGCCTACAACTGGTGAAGGTAACCTCTTTAAATGGCTAGGTAGTGATTTCACCCTTTCCCATCACATCTTACTCTGAGCAGCTCACCACAATGATAGCAATCTTCCCGTGGACATCTCCCACGACATTCAATGGAGGCTTCTCCTTGGGCACAACTGACAGAAGGTTGGCCTTGTTCCTGCTGGGGGTGCCTCCTAGTTCCTCCCCGCCGCTGTACACTGGCATGGCAATTGAGTCTTTACCGCCTTCAGGGGGTGGGGAGTGACGACTGTCCACTTCTGATTCCTCCTTAGCCTCTCCGTGGATGACAGCCAAAGCTAGGCGGAGTCTTTCAGCGAAAGAGTTGGCCCTGTGCAGAGTTAACATAAAATCATGTATAAATAAATATGAGCACAGACACACCCACAGAATGGTGTTTATCTTAGAACTTGAGCATTGAGAGATTTTTCCTCCCATACGTACATACATGCATACATACATACATGTGCTGTCAGACAAATTCATTCATTCATTCACTTTTGCAGAAAACAACTAGTACAGATAAATTAAGAGCAATGGTGAGTGAGGCAGTTACTACGCCATAAAACAGTAACATATAATAGGGCTCAAAAATTTAAAAAAACAACAACTTATTTTGGGCAAACAAAAATGACACTGTATTAGCAAAACTCTCATTAAAGATGAGTTGCAGGACAAACTTTTACTAGTTGACAATGAGTTGAGAAGATCTCTAACAGTGAGTGGCAAGGGCGGGCTTTCTTGTAGCAAAACTGAGTCCAGTACAACTGTTACCAACACAACCAACTGCTCCAAAACATGCCCATGTAAGGCTAAAATGGAGACACACAACATATCCCAAATCTCAATTGAACACGTCTGAGTGTAAGCTTTGCTTGCTGGGTTAATTTATTTAATTGATTCAATTTTGAAGGGGCACTAATACCCGACTAGCCATTTGTCTAGTCTTTTGAATAGTAGAGAAAGTTATAAATTTGTACCTTCTCGTCACTCCCGGGTACCTGGCGACAATCACTGCATTCCTATAGTCTGGAATCTAAGGAACAACAAGCCAATACAAACCAATACGGTAATGATCATCAAAGGCACAAAGATAAACCAAACGATATTCTAAAAATAACGTGTCTGAAAGCCACAAATAACTGTGACAGCAGACCAGGATGTGACTCCTCTAAACACAGGAAAGAATTTACATACCAACCTGTGTGGGTTTTCAAATACAGTTGAAAATTTGGCCAGAGACCAAGGGTGAACATCAGAAATAGAGTTAAAAAAAGAAACGAAAAAAGCCTCTTTTATGGGCATTGTAAATATTTGGTACTTGTTAGATACAAAATTCGGACTTAACGAAATCCAAGTAATTACAGTGCTAATATAACTTACATTTTCCTGTATGTACTGAATTAAGAACGGAGAAGCTCTGAGATTATCCACAGGGAAGTCAAAGAACCCTTGAATCTCCTTCATGTAAAGGTCCAGAGTGATGAGATGTGTCATGCCAGCCTTGGCCAGCATGGATGCCACTAGCTTGGCAGTGATGCAGCCTCTCTTCTTCATCTTGCTCTGTTTGGAGTAAGGAAGGTATGGCATGACACCTGAAGTGAAGAGGGAGGGAATTGAAAATACTGGAACTCTATAACAAGTAATCTCATGTGCTGCCAATTACCTTAGTTTTTATACAAATGATATTAGCCCTTTGCTAGGGATGTGTGCACACCTTACTAAGCATATCCCAATCTTCACTCTTTTGTCTCGCATTTCTTTTCTCCTCGTGGACACCAGTCCTCTTCACTGTCCACTGCCCCAGTCCTCCCCACTGTCCCCTGCCCCAGTCCTCACTGTCCCCTGCCCCAGTCCTCCTCACTGTCCCCTGCCCCAGTCCTCCTCACTGTCCCCTGCCCCAGTCCTCCTCACTGTCCCCTGCCCTAGTCCTCCTCACTGTCCCCTTGCCCTAGTCTCTCACTGTACCATGCCCCAGACCTCCCCACTGTCCCCTGCCCCAGTCCTCCCCACCTGTCCCTGCCACAGCTCCTCCCCCACTGTCCTCCGGCCCCATCCTCTCAATGTCCCCCTGCCCCAGCCTCACTGAGTCCCCTGCCCCGCCTCATCACTGTCCCCTGCCCAGTCCTCCTCACTGTCCCCTGCCCCCAGTCCTCACTGTCCCTGCCCCAGTCCTCACTGTCCCTGCCCCAGTCCTCCTCAATGTCCCATGCCCCAGTATCCTTCACGTCCCTGCACCAGTCCTCCTCACGTGTCCCTGCCACATCCTCCTCACTGTCCCCTGCACCCCAGTCCTCCTCACTGTCCCCTGCCCCAGTCCTCCTCACTGTCCCCTGCCCCAGTCCTCCTCACTGTCCCCTGCCCCAGTCCTCCTCACTGTCCCCTGTCCCAGTCCTCACTGTCCCCTACCCTAGTCACTAGTAAGCCCACATTTTCCTCCTACCAGTAACACTGCGTGCAGAGGATGTCTTGCATGCATAGCACATAATGAGGAGTTCCATGATGCTGTCATTAATGGATCCCGTCTCAGAGTCCAAGGAGCCAGTCTGGATGATGAAGACATCCTTACCTCGAAGAGAATCACTTATTTCTACTTGTGTTTCTGGATAAGGAAAGAACAAACAAATACAAAACAAAAACAAGACAAAACTAAACATGGAGATACTGGTCTTCCACCCACTTAAAAAAAGACTCACGACTGCATGTATGCTGATAATGCCCCTCCTACATCAGGTGACCATTATTCTCTGCCCATTGTTACTGTTTTGTCTTGCACGGCAGAAGTGTTATGTATTGTGGACAATAAAGCTCGTTAAATTTAGTATTTTTTTTTATTGTTATTGTTATTATTATTATTACTATTGCTGGTGACCTGCACATCAGTAATAATTGGGCGAGTGAAGCAAGACTCTCACTAACGAGTCTTAATTGAGGTATATATATATATATATATATATATATATGGCAAAGTTCAAAGAGGTCAATGCATGTCCACACCCGGAGGCTAATAAAAAAAAGTAAACATTAGCCCGGGTGCAAGAAATTTAGGAGAGAAAAGACTTCAAAATAATGCCAGGAAAACCAAAAACGGGAAAGAGCTAAGAGAAAGAAGAGGAGAGACATTCGCAGTTAGATCTTGCAAACTTAGCGGAGTTCATTTTTTATTGTATTAGTGGCGGTGGTAAGTTATCTTGTTATTGCGCTGTCATAGCTATAAGCCTTATGTAACAGAATTGTACTTAATTGAAAATTCACTGCCCAATAGTCAAGTCACTTAGAGAAAGCGTTATTTACTAGATCTCTGGTACAATAGAGCATTTTCAACGGAGTCAACTTTTGAATGCGGCTAGAAAAAGAATCCTTTGGTTTAGCGATCCTTACCTGTATCATTTGACGAAATTTAATTGCATACCCTTTGAAAATCCATATCCAATTGTCAAGCCACAAATAATACAATGTAAGTCTTGTGCTCGTGTCAGTGAACACGTGTGTATGTAAGTGTAACAATGTTGTGTGTTGCTAAAGAATAGCACAAATAAATCTCAAAAAATTAACTAACCAATAAATATTATTAGTGGTTAGCATTCAATATAAATTTCAGTCAGACCAGCTCGCTTGCCACTTGTGCTGTAACACATCGCTAGTTCAGTTGATACTCTAAACATGTTGCCGTATCATGGTAACACTTGATTACAAAAGTGTTTCAAGTCCTTTCAGATGTTGTAGACTTGGAATATATGACTACTTAACATGACCAAACTGAAAGCCACTTAGCAAAACCAGGACGAGAACCTGTCACTACTATACAGTTAGGTGCTGCCTCAGAGGAAACTACCGTATTTAGGGTCCTGAAGGCACTTGGCTGTAGCAAACCCGAGCGCAGTGAGGGCGCTACACTTAGGGCCAGAGGGACCCCTAATACGGTAGTTTGCGAAGGTTGTACAGCGCTTAACTAATTTAGAACATAGCAACTGTTTCTAACAACGCCATCGATGGTGAAGTGTATTACCTGACGAATTTTGAACATAGGGACTCTACATATAGAATCCCTCCCTAAAGAACCTAAGGGCTTATAAGTTCCTCTGTCACAATACAAAAACTACACCAGCTATGTTCTAAGTATCATTAGAGGACAATAAAAAGAGGATAAATTAGGACTACTCCAATTGGCAAGTACCACAAAGAAAATGTTGACATGAATACATTGGTGCTAACAGCACACAGGCTCATTGCACAATTTAACCTGTCAAATGTCAAAATTTGCTTGCTTGCTAGTGGTTCTTAAATTTACGTGGCACTTGAATTAAACATACAAGATAGATACTTCACCAGAACTATAAGGAATTGGTACCTCTCTCTATGTTCTTGTATATTTTCGCCTCACACAGAGGCACACCAACTCTCCTGTGGAATACACAAGAAACTTAAATTAAGAATTTCCAACATATTGAATACACTTACCTGGCAACGTCTCCAGCTAGCTGGGGACAAGAATTTCCAGCTAATATCATTAACCCACGGTAAGCACCGCCAGCAGTAGCCATTATATTCTTCAGCTCAGGTCACTAAAAATGTCACTGTACTGTACCGAGTCTTTTTTCAAGGGTTTAAAGTTCATGTACGGTCAGTGTAGACGACCATTACCTGTCTCCACGTGCAACGGGAACAAGTTGCTTTGTTTTTATAGTGATTGTAATACTGAAGAGTTGGGTTTGTGGCGGTCCTAGCAACAATGGAGGGCTTAAACACTCCCAAGATGTATCGTATTCGACCTTATTTCGAAATTAAGAAGGTAAAACTCCCCGCCTGCATGTACGTCTTGAAACCGGTCCATAATCTTACCAATATACAACCTTCAAAAGAGGTTTGTGAATAAATTATTTATGTTATGTACTTGCCTTAACGTTTAGTTAAAGAGCAATAATGTTAATAGTGGGGTGTGGTTTTAAGTCTAATTAATGTCAATTATCACAGGGTGACACATCTGCATTGAGCTATTTAGAAAAGAGGCAAGAATGGGTTTTGTCAGAGATTGAACGACTGAAAGAGAAAGTGAAAGGACTGGGGGAGAAGTTTGGTGTTGGTCCTGATGAAGTAGGCATTTTACAGCAGCAGGTTAGTTGATTTGTTCAGTTTGTGTTATTCAATCTAAGTACATAAGTTTATGAAATTATCAGGACTGACTGAACTGTTGTGTGTGTGTGTGTGTGATGACTTATCGTTAATAAAAAGTGGAGACAATTTGAGTTAGTTGAGGAGGGAAGGGAGTGGCACATAAAAACACTTCCAACAGTTTTTCCACATCACTATGTTGAATTGTGTGTGTCTAGAATGTACTCCAGGGCACTTTGTGTTCTTGAGGAGGAAGTGGTGCATTAATGTACATACTATAGCTGCAATCACTACATAAAAGCCTTTCAACTTGAAAAAGGAAAATGAGGCAATAGTTTGAATGCTAAGAATTCTTCTGATCTGTAGCAGCCTAAGCTGGAGCTACTTTATGAGACAGTGAGAGGCACCTGGTGGCCAGCCAAAGGGTGTCAAGTTGTAAATTTTGACAGTTTAAGTGTGTGTGTGTGTGTGTGTGTGTGTTAAGTGGGAATGATGAAACGACATACTGCTGATGTTATAATGATCCTGTATTCGTAATCTGACCCACAAGTTCCTTCTGCCCACGAGTCGTTTTCTTTTGTTTCAAGAGGATGTTTCCCTCCACTGCTGAATATATTAATTATTAGTTGTGTTACAACGTAAAATCCTTAATGTGTGCAAACTTTGAAAGTACCATAACTCTTAGAGCTGTCTAGAACCTTATGACGAACTAGACCGTTAAGTACCACTTGTGGCATTCTTGATAGACAGTGTGATACATTTTCACAAAATGGTGCTGACCACAGACTTGCTTTGGTGGGCTTCTGGCCCTTGCAGCATGATGCCTTCAGGTAAAGTTGCATCTGGGTTTTTTTTTCTTTTCTTTTTTTCTTTTTTTTTTCTTTCTTTTTTTTCTTCGTGTATGTGTGTGTGTGCACCAGTCTTGGGTGAACTCACAGTAATCTAATTGTTGAATATAGACATTCAATAGGGATAAATGTTGCTGTTATGTAGATATTTTTGAAACTGAGATGAGCTTTGTGGTTTGTTTCCCTTTCTATAATTGGGTAAAAGCCAAGGGATTGAAGTTATAATTTCACAATTTCTTTCTCAGCTTTTTTTACTCATTAGATGTATTCTCTCTCTTTCACAGGCTTTTTTTACACAATACTGAATTAAAAATATTTGGTCGCCACCAGGAATCAAATCCAGGACCGCTTGTGGCAGAGTGCTTGTGTGTTAAGGGTGCTGGGACACTGCCCACGCAAATATTCACAATAATTGGATTTTGGTTGCTAGGGATTACTAACTTTTTTCTTGGTGTTTGTAGAGCTCCAACTAAGGGTGGATCCTAAAGAGTACTGCTAATGGACTAACTAAATAAAAAGAATGGGCCTTGGGAGCCTGTTTCGTTCAAGTTACGAGCTCCTCAGCCTCAAGTATATAATCCACAACTCCTCCGCGGGTGCCGTTGCTGACGAGCCCATTCTTCGTCTACTGCTACATTTGTTGATTGTCTTCAAAACCTTTGTTGTACTTTTTCTCAATTCTGCTTTGTTTTGTCTAGTTGATTGTGCTTATTTGATCCTCGCGGCAGCGCGCCCGAATTTTTTTCTTTCAAAATTTTTTTTTGTAGCTAAGGTCATAGTCAGCCTGTGTACGAAATTTGGAGTCATTTCTATGCATAGTTTCTGAGAAGTAACAATCCTTAAATTAGTCCACGCGATCTTTTGGCAGAGACTTGATTGCATTCAAACCACACCCACAACAGATTCAATTGATTCCCGCGGGAAAGTGAGTTCCAGGTGCTCTCTAACTTTCGGGCGCCTACCGGTTAGCAAACCAGTTTTCTGGACGCCTCTCCTTCTCGATGATAAGCCCTACTGAAACGAGTGTGAGGAGATTATTGTAGTCTTGTTAATAGTGTTTTTCTTGGCATGGTCAGGTAAGGGAAGCCTTTTATCAAGCTAGCTAGATGCATATTCAGTGTGTGTATGTACCTATAATAGATTAGTGAACCATTTTTGCTGCTGGAAAACTCTACAGTTTCAGTTTGTGTACAGTTTTCTGTACTTAGCTATTCACTTCATTTGTTTATTCATCCTTACTTAGCTAGCTACATCACAAAATATTCATCTATATTTAGCTGGCTATTTCAAAATATTTTTTATATAAAATAAGTATCATTATTATTATATTATACATTCATAAAAATTATCACTGGTCATCACAATACTGTAAAATAAAAAAATCATGAGTGATATATCAGGAAGAAGTTTTGCACAAGAATAAAAAATTAAAATAATGGAGTCATTAGTGAGGTATTATTTACCTGTCAAAGCTTGGAGACAATCTGGGAGCCAGTGTCTGCTCTAGGGAGAAACAATACTGATAAAGTAAGCCAAGAAATACAATATCAAACAGCTGCGCTCTTTACAACTTATAGCGGGGGCGGGGCCTCGGTTAGTTTAATCAATTGGTGGGCGGGAAGCTTTGAATTACCCGCGCAAGCTAAGTTAGCGGTTGTTTTTACTATTGCGAGCACGGCGGATTTTTGTGGTTATTTGTCGTGCGGGTGCGCGCGCGTTGCTATGTCCCAGCACCCTTAAGCAAGCTGTCCTGGGTTTAATTCCCAGTGGCGACCAAATATTTTTGAGAGAGAAATACATCTAATGAGTAAAAAAAAAAAAAAGGGCTGAGAAAGAAATTGTGAAAAGTGTGAAAATTAACAGTGTGAAAATTCCACGGATAAAAGGTATCTTTGAAAAAAAAGAAATTTCCGTTGGTCTGTTGAGAGTGAGACTGTAGCATAGGAGTACCCATTAACAGTATAAATACAGAATTGAAGTGTTTGTTTGCCGGCTGGTTGTCGTAGCTTAGTGGCAGAGCGCTTGTGCATTAAGCAAGTTGTCCTGGGTTCGATTCCTGGTGGCGACCAAATATTTTTAATTCTGTGTTGTTAAAAAATAAAATAAAATAAAAAAAAGCCTGTAAAAGAGAGAGAATACATCTAACGAAGTTATAACTAATAATTATATGGAATACATTTTCAGAGAATGTAGCTTAAGTCATAGCAATACATCCACTGAAGTACATGCCACAGGTAACACACAAGACAGGCAACACACGTATGAAGTACATCAGTGTAAGTGGGGATGAGGAGACGATAATATGCTGATATTTCAGTGATCCTGTATTCGTATTCTGACCCCTTACTCTGGCATGGCATAGTATGTAGCCTAGTTTTACCAAAAAGTGGGAATTGCAGCTCGATACATAGTTGAACAAGGTCATCTATTTATATCTATTATGCTTGGAGGGGGAGGGGGGGGGGGCTACTATAGTAGCAGAGTACGTTACGTGGTAAAGCAATTATGTGATGGTAGCAGTGAACACATATTTAGCCATGAAAAACAAAAGGAAAAAAAGATGTGTACTAACAATTAATTAAGGGTATACTTCGGTGGTTAAATTTTATGATGTCATGATGGTGCAGCATTGACTGGTTTATGCATTCCTTTTAACCCCTCCCCTTTTAAGTATAGGGAAGGCTAAACATAGGCTATTTTTAGTCCTATCTCAGTTTATATCATGACATAATTCCTTTAGAAATTGTTATTGTGTTAGAAATCATAGCCCATTGTTTAAATCAATACACACCCCATGCTGCCGATATCCTACGACTCGGTGAGACACAAACAGTGACAAAGCTGTTTGGTAAGTTAATGAGATGAGAGACGTGCTGGCCATTATGCTAGCAGTGTTATTTTGCCACAGCATGTTGGCCTATGAATATAATTACACGGCGGTGTGAATGTGTTTGTCTGGTTTGGCCATTATTGTCGTGCCTGTTAGTAGTAGTAGTAGTAGTAGTAATGTTGACATTACTGTTGGTGTTAGGGCTCCAGTAGTCTGTGGTAATAGTATGTGTTTAATATTGCATGGGCACGACTCATGAGTGCACTTCCATGAAGTCTGGCATTAGGATTGGCCGCTCAACTGTGCAGTCAAGCACGGCAGGCTCTTTTCAAAGTGTTCATTTCATTGTCAGGATTGACTGTATGAATTCAAAGTCAATTGAATGAACTAGCGGACTGGTTTAGATGTGAGAAGGAAAGGTTGCCTGTAAGTCTCAGTAGGCTCTAAAATGGAGATTCGTGTGTGCTTTATCAAGTGTGGGTGTGTGATTCATCACATGCTGTGCATGTTTTGCTATCTTGTATTATATAGTGACTATGTACTTTACTGTATTGGACATCAAAATGGTACAACTTACATGGGAAGACAACCAGCACCGCCTACGCAATTTTTTGTTGATGGTTGCTATGCACGATTACTACTATTGTATACTTACAGGGGCTTCTCCACTACAACACAAGGACAAAGTACCTGCCGAAGGCGCCGCTCACTAATTTTAGAGCGAATCTGGAGGAAACATCAGGAAATATCGGGGCCTGGTTATAAAACTTTGTAGCACTTTTTTGGAGCGGTGCAGTAAGTTGGAGCTCCGCAATTTGGTGCACTACTAGCCAAGCTGATACTCTACTGTAAGACAACGAGTTATTTTCGATTTCAATATTACTTTATGATTTATTCGCAATTTTTTAAGATATTGAAAATTTCACGTTGTGGTGCAGTTCTTTAATTAACTTTAATTCCACTCGCAATGCTTAAGAAATAGCCCCACCCCCATGTCTCGTACGCGAGCAATTTTTTTTCAATTGGGTTTGTATTGGTTCTAAAAAGAGCCTGCCTATGTCAAGAGTAAACAAACATCAATATAACAATAAGAAAGTTGGAAGAGAGAGCAGTTTCTTAGAGATAGCCAGAGGTGAAGGTATTAGGTCTGCGCAGCTTGGGAAGTCTTCGCTCCTTAGAAATCGAGCCTGCTGGATCCATCCGCTTGAGTTCAGGTACGCAGAGCTTGGAGAACGGCTACAGGAGGAGAGGCAGCCTGTTGCACCTTGCCACGTGAGCTCAGACGACGTATGGAGAGTTGCTGTAAACGGCTACAAGACAACAAGAAGCTAAACTAAAACACAACAACTTTGCAAAGTATACTTCTGCTACTACTGCGCGATTGTTTCTGCTCGCGTATTATCGAATGGTGGGGTATTGGTGGGGGATAAATTAATGTCCGGATCTACAGGCAGTGCGCGTTGCTATGCTCATTAGCTAGTCACTGGTTGGTACTGCTTTTATCTACCAGTAGTATTGTGATTGGCATCTTCTGGATGTGATTCAAATTACAGACACATATATTTGATGTGATTCAAATTGATTCAGTGAAAGCAAGCCTGGAGATAGAGAAATATGTGGAACTAGCAAGTACCCCACCACACAGTGGCACTTGATGTACAAACTATTGCAAATTAAAATGCAGTAGCATAAGGTATTTTTATCCAAACTGTTTTTACCCTCCACTACTTGGTTTAGTTGCATCAGTCCGCTTATTTTCTTTGTACACACACCACCGTTATCGTCGTTGCTGACCACTCTTTACCAACCTGGCTCAGCTTTATTCACACACACACAATACCGTTGGGGGCATTACTGATGATGCCTTACCAACATTGCTCCACTCATGAATTATTCATGAACACAACTTTTCATACCTTAATGGTTAATTAGATTCATTGCACTGAATTGGGTGCCAGGATACTTCAGCCTATGACATTTCAAGACTTCCGGCTTAAATTTGCTTCTTTTTTCTTGCAGAAAGTTACAGAACAGTTTTGAAGTTTAGATTGCATTCACTATAGTAGCATTGGCAACCACACATTCTCCATGTGTGTGATTCAATTACTGGCTCAAGTCAGATCTGCCATATTTCTCAATTACTTCCCATCCTTGAATAGGCTGTGCACAATTTGCCTTCCTGAGAGAAATAGTATGTGCCCTTGTACACAATGGGCACTCCTAAAAACAAAAAGACGATAGTTACCTACATTTGGTTAACACAGAGCCACCCTATTTCAATACCGCTAGACACTTGGCTGACATTGACCCTGGATAAGTGAACAGTAGGAAGAGGATAAATGTGCTATAGACAATGAAACACCAAAGGTGCAAACTCTCAGCGCTATTAAACACTACCTAGCTACTACAATATAATCTATAATCTTCCAAAAGAACAAGCAATCTGTTAGCTTTTTTAATGAGGTATCAAAATAGCTCAACCAATAAAAATGGTACATGGAAACGCTGTCTTCATAAGAGAAGAAGTTAAACTAGCCAGAAACACTCACCTGTATACATTTTCAACGCGAAACTTCACTTCTTTCAACTCCGTTAACTTTCCTGGAGTAACGCTTGGGAGCCAGAGCATAAAGCGAACTACACCGCTGGCTGCAGAAATTATTTGCTCACATGATTATGACGTGACGCTAGGGGGCGTTACCCATAAAAGCTGGTACCTAGCTGAGTTGAAAGCTTTGCATTTTCTCAATGATTAGCCCGAAATAAAAAAAGTAGCACAATAAAAGGTCTTAAATCTTCGTCCTGAGTAAGTTCATACCTCAATCAACTGTTAATTGTCAGTAATCTCCAAAAATCAGAGTGTGACAGACAAACAGACAGGATGACTACTATAAACCCTCTCTCGATGCACGCTGAGGGTTAATAAGAGACTCACTAACAAATTTAGTACTTCAGTTAAGCTGTTACTGTGACAGCAGTCATCTGCATCACTACAACAAACACACAAAGTTAAGTCCACCGGTTTGATACAGGAATGTAGACAAGGAGGCGGAAGCTTTAGTATGGGTAGGGTATAAACTTAGAGATGTGTACACATGCTGCAATTCACAGATGGATTAACCAAAAACATTGTTTTTGAGCCTATAGGAGGATTAGGTAGATCCAAGAAGTTTCATTTGAGGACGAAGAATTTTTTTTTTTTTTTTTTTTTTGAGAGGAGGAAGGGGATTTCCACTGTCAGTGAAATTGTGACTTGTGATGGCATTAATTTTGTCTGTTTCATTATGATATCAGTACCTTCAGCTTAGGAAATCATCTCACCTCTTCCAGGTCAAGATTGGAGTTGAGTACTAAGTAATTGGTTTACCACAGGAACTTACCTCTGACTGATAAGATGAACCACCTGCAGATCCTATTATTCATGACCCAGCAGCAACTGTGGCTCTACTTGTGATGTGTTTGCATCTTCTAGCTCTACTTGTGATGTGTTTGCACCTTCTGGAGGAGTGAGATCATATGCCCTCACGATGGTGATGATATGTGTATAGAGTGTGTGGTCCTTGGTTGGGTGGTCTCAAGAATACAAGTCATTCTACCTGTTCTAGATCTCATTGTGGGTTTGAACTGGGCATGGTTTTGTGTCCATTTGAGGGGTGTGTTATGTATGAGTTCTCATATGTTTGCTTAGCCAGAGCTTTATTGTTAGGCAAGCTGTTTAAATTCAATTTTGATTGCCTTTGTTGTGTGTCAGTATGTAATGACCTACAAGAATGACAAATTCAATTTCATTTTCAGCTTGTTTTTTTTTTTTGGAAAGTGAAACTTTGAAAGGGTCTAGTAGTGTTTTGTTTTTCCATATTCCTTCTCAAATTCTGCGAATTGAAATTGTCTTCTATATAGAAACTTGTTATTTCTGTTTGACTCTCTATTGCAACAATAATTATCTTTGCCGATTAAATGGCTTTTTCGTCCAGGCTGTTAATAGCTGGCATCTTAGATATGTCATGCCTCATGACTTTAAGCTTCTGTTATATCACCCTTATATAGATGCAATCAGTATAGAGTTCTGCCAGGGAATTTCATGTTAGTAGTGATCTTAATGCAATTATTATTAGCAGGACCCTTTGTATTGCATTGAAGTCAGATTTGGCAAACTTCATTAAGAATTGATGCCTGCATATTACATCACCATTTGTTGTGAAACATGTAGGGTCACATTTTAATGTAATTACACAATTATTTTGGTTCCTTCTGGTGGCATAATTGTACAATGCTGATTAAGTTTCTTTCTGCTTAGTTGTATTCGCAAGGCCACTCTCTCTCTCATAATTCAGAAAGTTGAATAATACAATTATTCTCTTACAATTCCCCCCATACAAATTTACCCCTATACAAAATTTACCCCCTATATTAATTTACCCCTATATTAATTTACCCCCTATCAATACTGCTGTTATCTAGGGTTTGATGGCAGATGTTCCCAGGGAAGTTGTCATCAACTGTCCAGTTTCCTCTCCTCCCCACATTCTCCGCACTCTGTATCGCTACATTAGTAGATGTGTTCCCACTGCCTGTCGAGTTCACGTTCACTCGTCGGCTACTGGATCCTCCAATGCCAATCTGACGTGCTTCCTGGATGGCTTGCCGTCTTCTTCAAGTCCTCTGTTGAAACTCGTCTTAATCTGGAAATCTGGTAAGTATTGATCCTGCTCTAGAATGCTGACTACTTATATGGTCAAATCTCTTGCCAAGCCTTTTTTTTTTCTGAGCTGTTATTATGAAAGTGATTCACAAAGGCTGTCCCAGTATGGCAATGTTTGGCATTGCTTCCCTTTGTGCACATTATCTCTTGGTTGAGGTAGAGTTGTGTGTGTGTGTGTGTGTGTGGAGGGTGAGAGGGAAGGAAGTGAGAGGTTGTTTGTTATGGTGGTCCATTTGAAAGTCAACTTGACAGCTGCATTTTCACAATGAGTGCATACACAAAAAATTGAATCCTACCTGCATTTCCTTTCAAGGCAATAATGGAAGCCCTGTAGCTATCTGTGTGTATGTGTGTGTGTTGTAGCATGTGGGTCAGTTATGTGTGTTGCCATTGCAGGCATTATTACTGGCTCCAGTTTTATCACGTATGAAGTAATCACCAAGTATGATTTAACAAAAAAGAAGGTTCCTTATAATGCATGTATTGGTAGGTTCGTTTGGAAACACGCACACACACACACACACACACACTATGTGTGCAGGAACCAGTGAGAAAGAGAATGGCTGGACTTGATATAAATTCCAGAGTACTCCATGATACTATTGTAACAACTGATTTCTGTTGAGAGGAAGTGTTTTTATTATCTAAGCATTCCTATGGGCTAGCTACCTGGCAGACAGGCTTGCACTGCCAGTGCTGCTTAGTTTTTTTTACCTATTATGGTTAAAATCTGGTGTGTGAGGCTGGTTGGTCTGGTGCATAGCAGTGGAGTAACCTTTAGTGTGGGCTGTTTGAAATTGAACTAATTGTACTTCTGAGGGGGTTCTTCATTGTACTGGCTTTGCCCCTGTGGCTGAGTGGCTGCTGACATTGATACATAATTGGATCAGGTTAATTCTGCAAGATTCAGTGGTCCCTTCGCCGGTTTCCTCTGGGGGTTTGTGGGTGACTGTTTGAAAAAGATGCCAGTATGTATAGTATGATCCTTTATCAGTAGTATCTATCTCAGCTGATAATCAACTATGTGGTTCACTGGCTATTTGAAAAGGGTGTGGTGCTGCACACTGGCTTGTATTCACAGCTTGTTGATTCTTTAGCTTGTAAACAGAATATTAGCTGGGTCCTCCCACTTTAGCTATTTGGCTAAAGATATTGGTAGGCGTTATATTATAGATGATTTTGCAACTATTAGGTTGAACACAGTATATTTGTCAAGCAGCATGTCTGACTACCGACTAGTATTATTTTTCACCAATGGGTCATTCCATTGAAAATCAGCCGTTTTCAGCCACCCTCCCATATTGACCCCCTCAGATTTTGCTCAAAAAAATTTAGTATGTTGCATTTACTGCCAATAGAAACACATCCAAATTATATGCAACAAATCATGTTCGTTAAAAAGATATATTTTTTTTTAAATTTGAGGGCCATGCCCACTTTTCGCTTACCTTGTCAAGAGCCTCAACTTTAAGAGCTTGTATTGCAAAACTTGTACGCAGGATTACACTGAAAATAGGTTTCTTGGCTAATCTTGAGCCCAACTTTCAAGATATGGAATCAGTTTGAGATAGTTGTTAATCATTAAGAAGTTGTAGTCCTCCTACATACCCCAATATTGGCCTAATTTCGGCTTAATTAATATTTCATATTCATTACAACTTCTTAATGATTAACAACTAGCTCAAACTGATTCCATATCTTGAAAGTTGGGCTCAAGATTAGACCAGAAACCTATTTTCAGTGTAATCCTGCGTACAAGTATTGTGATACAAGCTCTTAAAGTTGAGGCTCTTGACAAGTTAAGTGAATAGTGGGCGATAATTATATCTCTTTAAATAATTGGGATGTGTTTCTATTGGCAGTAAATGCAACATATTAAAATTTTTGAGCAAAATCTGGGGGGGTCAATATGGGAGGGTGGCTGAAATGTGATGGAATGACCCCAATTCTTTTTATAAATACTGAAATTTTAATGCATTATTTCATTTTTCCTTGCATATTAAATGTTTCTGTAGAGAAGGAGTGTCCAATAGTAAACATGGTCGTTTCACCACATAATCAGACCCCGGTCACAGGCCAGACCAACATATGCCGTTATTTGTGTCGAGAATACTTTCCTGCTCTCTACGAGGAATCCCCAAGTGGGCTGGATGCAGCAGCACAGATGGATAACTGGCTGGATGAAGTGAGCACCACACTGCAGAGAGGCAGTTCCAGAGAAAAGGCTTCCGTGGTTAGACGGCTGAATTCTCATCTGGGTTCAGCATCGTTTCTGGCATCAACCGAAAGTCCTTCTATAGCGGATTTGGTGGCTTTTACAGTTCTCTCTGAACAGCGTGGCCTGAAAATACCAACTAATGTCAAGCAATGGTTGAAGAGAGTCAAAACTGGAACAATGAACTCTGACCTTTGCCAATGTCCCTATTTGGAAGACATGAACTAAATCATTTTTATGCATTTGTAACAAGTAAAATTTAGTAGATTAGTCTGTTCTGTTCAATTATTACAGTTGTTGTTATTATTATTGTAATTGTATTTGTGCAGTTGTACTGTGAGTAGTGGTCTTTGGTAGGCTGTTTGTCTTACAGTCAATTGCTCGATAAACTATGCCAAGTATAGGGGGTGGTATTTGTGTGTACTACACTGCGGCGTCAGCTTGCAAGTTCCTCCCCAACTTTTAATTTTTGCCTAATAAGGGCACGAAGTAGATCATCGCATTGTGAAGCTATTGCACCCTTAGAGGGTAGCCAATTTTTTTTTTCCTCGAGCATGCGTAACTTGATGGCCGCAAATATAGCATTGCGCATGACCTTATTTGGCAATCGCCAGTCGCGTTCTGGTCCTGACCAATCAGAATTAGTCGATTGGTACACCAGGTATAAAAAGGGACAACTTTTTTCTACACACCCATTCCAGAGACTTCTTCCTTCTGTTGCGTTAGTGCTGTAAATTAAAAAATAAACTTTCAAAATGTGTGACGACGATGTAGCTGCGTTGGTTGTCGACAACGGCTCCGGTATGTGCAAAGCCGGTTTCGCCGGAGACGATGCTCCCAGAGCTGTCTTCCCTTCCATCGTTGGACGTCCCCGTCACCAGGGAGTTATGGTTGGCATGGGACAGAAGGACTCCTATGTTGGAGACGAAGCCCAGAGCAAGAGAGGTATCCTCACCCTGAAATACCCCATTGAGCATGGTATCGTCACAAACTGGGATGACATGGAGAAGGTATTGTCAAACATAAATTGATAATTGCAATTGAATTTATTGTGTAATCTACCTTATCCAGATCTGGCATCACACTTTCTACAATGAGCTCCGTGTGGCCCCAGAGGAGCACCCTGTGTTGCTGACTGAGGCTCCCCTCAACCCTAAGGCCAACCGTGAGAAGATGACCCAGATCATGTTCGAGACCTTCAACACCCCAGCCATGTACGTCGCCATCCAAGCTGTGCTCTCCCTGTACGCCTCTGGACGTACCACTGGTATCGTGTTCGACTCTGGAGATGGTGTCTCCCACACAGTTCCCATCTATGAGGGATACGCCCTTCCCCATGCCATCCTCCGTTTGGACTTGGCTGGCCGTGACTTGACTGACTACCTCATGAAGATCCTCACTGAGCGTGGCTATTCCTTCACCACCACTGCTGAGCGTGAGATTGTCCGTGACATCAAGGAGAAGCTCTGCTATGTTGCTCTGGACTTTGAGCAGGAGATGGGAACTGCCGCCTCCAGCTCCAGCCTTGAGAAGAGCTACGAGCTCCCTGACGGTCAGGTGATCACCATTGGAAACGAGCGATTCAGGTGCCCCGAGGCCCTCTTCCAGCCCAGCTTCTTGGGAATGGAGTCTGCTGGTATCCACGAGACCACCTACAACTCCATCATGAAGTGCGATGTTGACATCCGTAAGGATCTGTACGCCAACACCGTGCTCTCTGGTGGCAGCACCATGTACCCAGGCATTGCTGACAGAATGCAGAAGGAGATCACTGCCCTGGCCCCTCCCACCATGAAGATCAAGATCATCGCTCCTCCCGAGAGGAAATACTCTGTATGGATTGGTGGCTCCATCTTGGCCTCCCTCTCCACCTTCCAGCAGATGTGGATCTCCAAGCAGGAGTATGATGAATCTGGTCCATCCATTGTCCACCGCAAGTGCTTCTAAGTGCTTGACCAAAAAACTGCTTAGCAAATTTTTCATTTTTTCTTTCCTTTCTATTTGTCGATTATGATTTAAGCCATCCAAACTGATGCTAATCGTGAATACAGTACATGTGCATACACCTAGTGCCTTTGAAATTTATGTCCCTATTCCGTTTTATCTCATTTGTGTACATCTCAGTTCATCTCCGTGTAAGAGTCACAAGTCCCAAGTGCAGATTATAATTTAAAAAAGAAAAACCAAAACAATTTAATAGTGGGCAATGGTCGTCAAAGTCATGTGTAAGTGCAGAATCAATGGATGCTAGCTTTCGAGTTGTCGCCATTCGCGTGGTTCAAAATTTTCAGATAATTCACTGGGGGTACTGCATACAGTGGGTGGCGTGTTTAACCAGTCGCTCCAGTATTCATGTTGCTATAGACCACATTCACTCGAGGACAGCACATGGTCTATTGATTAGACAAAGGAAAAGATAACCAGGAGGTTGTACATCGGAATTTGTCGGGCTACCAAGCATTAGAACATGGATCTGGTGTTGAATTGTAGTGTACAATTGACATGACATCAAAAGGAAAGAAACAAACCATACACAATAATTTAACAAGGAATAAAATGGACAGAAACAAGAAAATGAACAGAAGGTGATAAAAAAAAAATTCCCATTGAAGATATAAAATATTGTGTTACATTCAACAATGATTATGACAAATGAGAAGAGAGTGAATGATCCAGAGAAGATGCCAACGAATCTACATCATCGTCCTGCAAGAAACAAAGAAAAAAAGTACATTTTATTAGCATGTAATTGTTACAACTGTACCACATGCTACTAAATAAGACAAGCAAGATAAATTGAAACCACCTTACCCATTACAAACAAAATTTTCAACTCGCCTGTGTAGGAACACGAGTGGAAGATTCTTCTACTTCTTCCCACTTTCGATACAGAGAATTGATGAAGCCACGTGATCTTTAACACAACAAACCAATTACAATATATATATATAAATAAAAAAGCCAAAATAATTACCGTTTCAAGTGGTAAGGATCGAACGGGAAAAAGCTGTCCAAAGATATCTTCCCCACACTGCTGCCATATAGTGTGCGCTTGTTCTGCTCCAAGATAGAGAAACAAAAAACTATCTCGTGTTGACTGGCAATAGAAGCGAAGACTTCCGCCACTGATGGAAGACAAACCTGATAAATAGAGAAAAGAAATTATAAAAACTTTATTGACACCAATGATTGTGTGCAGGCAGAACATACCCACTACTTACATTATACCAAAAATGACTAACCTTGAGGGGATTAAGCCGGCAAGTAATGATCCGCTCAAAATTTAGCCGCTGCAAGAACTCCAATCCTATGAGGAAAGAATCAAATGAAATATTTGGTGGAATCAGCTGGATCACTTGCCTCCGTGTGAGCCCAGAATTTCCTTGTGTCTGAACACAAACACATAGAAGAGAGCCTGGCACAGGGAATAGAACGGACCATGCTGCTGAACGTCAGGCTTCATGCTTTCTGGACCTACCATATCCAGGTACCTAGATTATTAATAATCAGAGCATGAATTTAACTTCAATATATTCACATAACAGACCAATCAGATTGCTCGCATGTGACCAGCTATGTTCTAAATATATATATATAGAGAGAAAGGGGAAGTGGACTTGCTGCTCTTCCCCCCCAAAAAACAAAACGCTCTAGATAGGACTCTGTCAAACTTAATTGTTCATTTGAAATCCTAGTTGCTATAAAGTTATTGTTGTAGACACTTTGTCCAGAATCTAACCTGTGGGTCCATCCCATCACCACTGTCAAACATAACTTGGCAGTATCCAAAGAAACAAAGTTTGCCCTGGCAATGTAGCTTGAAATATAAGCAGCTGCACTTTGCCGTAGAACAGCAGGAGTGTTCAAATCTTGACACTAATTTTCATGAACAACAATATCGAAACATTAACTAGATAAGAAAGACAACAATAATTAATCTTACTTTTTCCCAAAGAAAATCCAAGAAAACTCCACTGAAATTCTAGAAGGAGTACATTAACAACACAAATACATAAACAAATGTATTAGTAACCGAGCAAGGCCAACCTGGTGCCAGCTTGTCAGGACAAACAAAAGAAACTGAACACAGGAAGATGCATGAGTCGGCAAAAGTACACACTCAAAAATCTACAAGCACAACACAAAATAATAACAGCAACTAACAAAACCAGGAAGTTATCAGACATCCTCACCTTTATGAGTGAATCCAACAAGGCTCTAGCCACTTCATAATGGACACTGCCTAATGCACATAAATGGTAAAATAAGTACTTTAAATTATTCCTGAGCTGAACTCCCAATTTCTGTCTTGAAATAAAATATTAAGTCAGAAACTGAAAACAAAAAAACAACAAACAACAACAACAACTACTACTATAACAAAAAACAAGCTAACAAATAAACAAACCAAATAATAAGCAATATTATTACCATCCTTGTCATGGCACAAGTCATGGAAGTGGTGTAGACACACAGTCATCATTATGTCCAGCTTCTCTGCCTGTTCATTCTTCATCAATTCAGCGCTGCTCAACTGACTACCCAACCCATCAGAAGCTGACGACACCAGGGGACCACGCCTTTCATTCATATCTAACTCCAAGTTGAACTGAGCTCCTTCATCCTCCTCTTCATCTTCTTCTAAGCTTGGCAATTCAACCTTACAGCAAAGAGACCCAAAAGGCCAAATAGCCAACATTATTGGTAATAAAATAAACATGATAAAAAACCAATGATAATAATAACTACTACTAAAGTGGTAAAACACAAATAATAGGGACAAGGCATCGGGCAGTGCAACTCTAAGCACTGCTGTTCAGTAAATTTGTAGTAATTAAACCAATGGTGTGCAAAAATGGTGAGCTAGGTAGCCTACCGAACAATCCATTTCGAACTTCACAAGGTGAGACTACTTTACCAGTTCTTTCCTTCTTGTTAATCAAACAAGTACAAAGTATGGAGTTCACATGTCAACAGGTATGTAGTTTAAGGTAGTTAAACAGGGTTAACAGCAGGCTTAGCCTTAAAGGCGGGAGGTTACAACACCATAACCATTAGAAAACAAAACAACAACATGGAACCAGGAAAAGAACTGATAAAGACCACAAAAGCAGACCTCTTGGCAGAAGAGTTCTGATGTAGACAAAGAAACCGAGTTTTGAGTGTTTTAGAGTCTTTGACGACTTTCAGCCATCATGCCATCATTTTAAGGTCAACCTTTCTATGGGTCAATGTCAGAGACATATCTGCAGCACAAATGGCATGGTTAAGCGCAAGGTTGGTGCCCAGGCCCGCGGCATCAACTTGAGCAACAGCCAGCACAGAGCCGGTCACGGTTTTATGCCTTTGTTGAGCAAAACCCCAGTCAATTCACACACCTCAATACCACAACTTCAACAATATTGACATCTGGCCTCATCGTCCTCATGCCTGGCTAGGTCCTTATCCTCATTTTCTCCACAAGCCACATAGCCCCTAGTGGCAGCCACGCAGGTCCCTTCATGGCATCCAAGGCAACGCCCACACTGCCGGATCCAGCACTACCATGTCATGCCCCCCGGCCCAGGACCCCTTCAACCCCACTGCAAAGCTGCCGCAGAAAATGGTCAGGAGGATTATCATGTTTGAGTTTCTTGAAATTTCTTCTATCGTCTACAGAAGACGAAGTTACAATACTGCTTCAGTATTCCGGAACCAATGCAGCATACAGTGAGTAGTATTCAAAAGCTAATTACACAACAAATGATGCCAGTGCTCCTGTGATTATGTGCTAAAGCCAAAACTGATTCACTCTCTCAGATGAGACCCAAGACAAATTTTTTTTTATAGAAATTAAATAAATTACAGTGATGTCACTTATAAATCTTGGATAGCTGCCATCTTAGAGGTGCTAGCAATTTTTTAAAATTACATTGTGGCATTAACCCTCAGCTAAAGATGGTTAACTTGTGTCATTAGTGACTGTCTGTTCATCAGCCAGTAGTACACGTTCTTATCAATGGCATCAGATATGCACTTACATCAATGGCCAGCATTTGATGGATAACTAGCTCGTAGACACTATCCCTCAGAGTCGGACAGTACTGGGTCAAGTAAAGGACATTTCTAAGTGCAAGTTCCTAAACAAACAAATATCACGATAAGCATACATGTATTACACAAACAAACCAACAAACAAATCAAAGATACTGTATGTACTCATGTTACCTGTACAGTTACACTTCTGGTCTTGAAGGGAAACCCTTTGCTGAGTAGAGGCATGAGAATGGACGAGGCCGTGGGAATGAGAGACATTATGGACTGAACTGCTCGGTGGACACGCCTCAACATGCAGTCAATGGCTGGACTGTTGTTAGTGACGACGGGTAATGACCAGAAGTGGTGTGTGAGACTGGCTAAGACGCTGCGTAAGTAGCATGTCTGTACTGAGAGAAGGCTAGTCAAATACTCTATGTAGCAGTTAGCAGTGCTCTCATCTTCATACCAACACAAACTCTGCCAGAACAAAATAAAACGGTTCTTGTACAAGACAAACAACAACAACAAAACAAAACAAAACAAAAGTGTGCAATAGCTTGTTTATCTGGTCAATGATAAAGTGATAATTCTGTAATACTTTTTTTTATTAAAAGTATAACCACGAATACGAAACTGTACCATTTATTACTCACCATGTATTCAAATGATTAGAGGACATATGTGGTGGAGCCTAAAGCATTTATAAGTCGAACCACATGATTTCATAGACTGTCACAGTCAGCCAATCTGACATATTCAGCAACAGGCTCCTAATCAGCATCCTCCGAAGAAATACTTGATACCATCTCTCCCCCCCCCCCCCCCAAATTTTTGGAATTTAATATACAGTAGTACATTAGCTAAAAGTTGAATTCTATGAGTAGTAGGATTATGAAATGAATAAACACTGATCAGTGTGAAGTATACATTCCTATATGGGAATGTATACTTAACACTATGGGAATGTGCATCAAAGTGGTATGGGTTTTATGAATGGGTGTGGCTTAGCACATGCAGTGCCTCCCACCCAAGCAAAAATACTGTATAAAACCCTGCCACTAATTGCTAGAGGACAGACACCCCCATATTTTTCAATGAAAAATGTCATTAGACATCTAGCGGTGATGTGATTAAAGAGAGCTGTAGACGTTTTCATTAGTAATCTGATTACGGATAAATATACAAACTACACATGCTCAGTAGACCACTAACGTGGACCTCTTCATTCGTACATCTGTGGTCAGCCGTATAGGCTATATTTGTACATAATTGACTTAATAAAGGCCTTAATATCACATTAACTAATATACTTGTGAATTATATTCCTGTAATATCCTTACCAATGAGGCAGCCACCAGCTTCTCATGACTCTTGGAGACCTCTGAGGCACAATCACTAAGAGCTACTAGCCAACTTTCTAGTTGAGGTGAAGTCCCAGTGGATGATAACTTCTCAATTATCTCATAATATTCATTAGCATTACCCTGCTTGAAATCACCCCACAACACATACAACAAAATTCCGCCGTGAACAGCTTGTACAATAGGGCATCATAGAACAACTTGCCTGCTTCAAATTGGCCAAAGCGCTAGTGAGAGTATTCCCCAACGGAGTTTTGCTATTAACTGGTTTTCTTCTTGTAGTCGACATGTCATCTCAGACTTCAGTTGGTTGGTTGGCAAAAAGACAGTTCCATAACACGTGGCAGGCAAACAATATTAAGCTGAGGTCAGAGGTCATTGCAGTTAAGTATGATTCCTTACCCAATTTCTGGGGTGCACAAGTTTGTGAAGGCTATACCTTTTCACCGATGTTTAAGTATCCCACACATTTATACAGTGCTGAAAGGTGGAGAGCTACTCTTAAGCAGAAGTTTCACTCAAATTCCTTCAAATTTGGTTCACAGGAACCTGTTTAGGGACTGTGTGAAAGTTATTTCTATAAAGAACTGTGCAAAGTTTTCTACTGGTCACTCCAGCCGCAGAAGTTCTTCAAAATGGAGGACAGCCAATAAGAGAACACTAACTTATGCCATTGCAGTGGCTGTGGCAGTTGGTGGTCTGTCTTATGCAGCAGTGCCACTCTATCGATTGTTTTGCCAGGCCACTGGGTACGGGGGCACTACCATAAAAATGCAACCAAGTGAAAAAGTGGAGCAGATGGAACCTATTAGAGAAAGAGAGTTGACAATAAGGTATATAATACAGGACCATATTTGAATAAAAAATTCGACTTTTTCAGACTGTGTAAATGTTTTTTGTTCTTTTCCCCTTTCTGACTTAGGTTTAATGCAGACACAAGTTCTGCAATGTTGTGGAACTTTAAGCCTCAACAGGACGAGATTAAGTTGGTACCGGGCGAGACAGCACTTGCCTTCTATTCAGCTCGCAATCCCACGGACAAGCCAGTGACGGGAATAGCCACTTACAATGTCATTCCATTTGAGGCAGGACTCTATTTCAACAAAATACAGTGTTTTTGTTTCGAAGAACAACGGTTGAACCCTCATGAACAGGTAACTTAGTAGCAGTATATATATAATATTATATATTATATTATAATAGTTTGGGACAGCGAGACCTTTTTACACGACTAATGCTTAAGAAAAGGTTCTGGTGTCAGACCTGTATATTAACTTGTATCCAGGGGTGCAATTGAATGATTTTAATCAATTTTCTATCTGGTACAAGTAAGCATAAAGATCAGGCACAGAGCCTTTTCAGCACACAGTGGTAGGGTAAATGGATGAGTACAATCTGTTTTATTTATTTTTCTGGCTCTTTGTTGTGTTTGTGAACTCTTAACTTGACCATTTGTATTAGTAATTATGTATTTTTCACTTTTACAAATTCTGTACATACTGTTTCCAGTCAACACTTGAAGTGACAATGCAGCAGGAGGAACCTGATCTAGTGAAGAACTCTTTTTTTTTTAGCACCTCACTAAACAGTCACAGTGTACCCGACCCACGGTTGGTATTGACAACCACCTGTGAGTCACAATTTCAAGAGAACTTGGCTGTTGTCCTTGCTAGCCATGCCCTTTGTCATTTTATTCTTTACTGATTAGTTCGGCAGAGGATCTTCCCTTTTAAGGCATTTTTATTCCTTTGGCTTATTCCTTTAGCTAAAAAATGGTAACATTTCTTCTTTACAGGACTAAGCTCAAGCCTTACCAGCTCATTTACTAACTTATATAACACAACTTCCTGTAAAGAACCCTCCAAGAGGGGAATAGCTTCGTATTCACAATATACAGATAACCTTTGTAGTCTCTAAATTGAGAAGGAAGGCACTGTCTACAATAAACTACTATAAACGTGATCTCTAAATGCATTAGAATCATCAACCTGTGGTTGTTAAAAATTGTTGCAAAACTTGTAAAGTGTGATTCCCTATTCCATTGCTATTATTAGGAGCGAGAATGTCAAAATTGCTGCAGATTTTTTGCCCCTAATTTAACTGCATCATAATATTAATCAGGAAATAGCACTATATCAGCGGTAAAGAGTAGGAAACCTCATGAGCTTTTACTGGAGACAATGTTGTTGTATTGCCCCAGGAAGTGCCCAGTTTAAAGTTACATTGACTATCATTTGATCCTGCATGGGGAATTGCTGCTGGACTACTTAGTGGTAAATTTTGATAGTCAACTCACGCCAACAAGTTAGTGCATGCAATTGGAAAATATATGTTGTGTAGTAATACTACTGTGCCTGTATTCTACTTGCTACCAAATCAGAGAGCTCTTCTAATCTTTCTGTTGCTGTTGCAATCAATAGAAAATGAATAACTTTTTATTGCCTCTTAATAGTTGAGATTTACTGAGGAGCCTCAAGGTACAAAGACTTGGATCAGGTTTTCTGTTAATTGTGTTTTGAGATCACTTTTTTTAGGTAGACCTGAATTGTATCACAAAAATAGTGAACTAAAATTGGTCATAAGTACCCATTTGTTCTGTCCCTGGACCCTTTCCTCTAGCATGAAGCCTTGCACTCTGACCAGTAACTTCCCTCCACTAACAAAACACTAACTTAGAGCATTCAATCCTTTCACAGAGTAAAAAACTTTTGTAAGTCTATAGTGTCATCCTATATGTATGAAAGGACAATCTTGATCCTCATTCATGCATGCACACACACGCACACACACACCTGCACACTCACATCTGCACACACACACCTGCACACTCACATCTGCACACACACATCTGCACACACACACCTGCACATGCTCACCTGCACACACACACACACACACCTGCACACGCACACCTGCACACACACACACACACTTGCACACGCACACCTGCACACACAAACCTGCACACACCTGCTCACACGCACCTGCACATGCTCACCTGCACACACACACACACCTGCACACACCTGCTCACACACACCTGCACATGCTCACCTGCACACACACACACACACACCTGCACACACCTGCTCACATGCACCTGCACATGCTCACCTGCACACACACACACACCTGCACATGCATACCTGCACACACACACACTTGCACACACACACCTGCACACACACACACACCTGCACACACACACCTGCACACACACACATCGGGTAATATGAGGAAAAAAACTGTGTTGTTGTTATGTTGATATTTTATTATTGTTGTTACTCACTACTGTTTATTGTTTATGAATTTGTGTGTGTTTTTGTTTTGTTTTTCTTGGTATTTACAGGTAGATATGCCAGTGTTTTTCTACATTGATCCAGAATTTGATGACGACCCAGCAATGGCTAAAGTGGAAGTGATAATTCTTTCTTATACTTTCTTTGAATCCAAGGATGGTGAAAACCTTCCAATGCCATACAGCAACACTCCAATACCAATCACAGCAAAATAAATTTTCTTGTCATGTTTGTTAATTGTAGTTGATGTTTTTTAAATAAACAATACCTTTGTGTTTCTGTGCGCAACGTTTTGTTGTACGCACTTGACAACGATTATACTGTGGCCGCAACGCGTTATTGTGTGCAGTTTTTTTTTTTGGGCGCGTTTATATGAGTTTGGGGTGTGGCTTTAGGAATGTAGACGCTGCAGAATTTCATTTGTTGTGTAGTTAAAGAGCCGCTGTTGTAGTAAGAGTTTGGAAAGCTTCCACACTTTCGTACTGGATTCTGTTTCGCTCATTGTCAGGCTCGGGGCAGATACAGACTCTGGAAGAAAGCGGAATTTGTATTCTGCGGGGTGGAATGTCGAATGTCTGAAACAAGGTACGAATATTCATAGACACGTAGAAAGTGTGTCTTGCATGTTTTAATTCGTACAGTTGGTTGTCTTTTTTTTGTTTGCACAAAAAATTCCAGTGTTATCAGAAATAGTTCCCCTAGCTTTAGTAGTCTTGTATATTGTAATTTTGGTGTGCATTTATTAGATTGTATGCTTTGGGGAAGTATATAAAATTGTACTATTTTTCTGTGCAGGTCTTCAGTGTGAAATGCAGGGGTGGTACTTGATTTGTGGTGCCCCACAGAGCAACTTGTAAGAAGAGATAATCCCAAGGTTTAAGCACAAGGACCAGAACTTTTTGTCTGCCTGTCATGGCACAGCAAGATGGCTACGTCGTGGGTGCTAATTCAAAGTCGGATCTCTTCCTTGCCGTTTCTACTGGAGACCTGAATAAAGTGGAGGCACTTCTCTCGGACAAGAATTACGCAAACGAGCATATTAATAACTTAATGTCTGAAAATGACATTGAACCAGCTGTGTGTCCCTTGCATTTGGCAGTGGAGGGCGGATTTCCTGAGATCTGCAAGTTGCTCCTCAAGAACAATGCCAAGACGGACATTAAGGATGGGGAGGGATATACGCCCCTGCACATAGCATGCAATATTGGCAACGTTGAAATCCTGAGGGTTTTGCTGGAGTATGGAGCGGATCCCGAGGCTGTTCAAGAAAAGTCCGGCTCCACATCGTTGCAGGAGGCAGTGTGCACAGGCTCTTTTGAAATGGTTAAGCTCCTTCTCGGGGTGATCAAGTCCAATGACTTTGTGAACCAGAAAGACAACAAAGGCTGGTCCCCGCTTCACTTTGCCTGCCACTTCGGTTATGCAGAGATTGCCGAGTGTCTCCTCCAGTACGGGGCGAAAATTGATGACATGATCCGAATCGGAAGGACTGCACTTCACCTGGCAGCTTTTGAGGGGTTTGTTGAGTGCACCAAAGTCCTCCTCAACATGAATGCCGATGTGAACATCCAAGATGAGGAAGGTTGGACGGCCATTATACTTGCCTCCCAAGAAGGACATCCAGACGTTGTTAGGGTAATATGTGAATATAAACCAGACCTTCTGCTCACCAGCAAAACTGGACGCAATGCCATCCATGCTGCATGCTTCCATGGCCACATCAAGTGCATCAAGACCATATTGGAGAGTGACGAAAAAAATGCAGCAATGTTGGTACCTTTGAAGGACAAGGATGGGTGGACCCCTCTTCACTTGGCTGCTCAGGAAGGCCATGTGGACATTGTCGGTTATCTCATAGGCAAGGTCTATCTCTTGCAGCACATGGACATTAACCCTTGCGCTAAGAATGGTCGTACGCCACTGCACAATGCTGTGTTGAAGGGACGGACGCCAGTTGCCAAATTCTTGATTGCCAAGGGAGCTAACGTAAGTCAAGTGGATGCTAAGAAATGGTCCCCATTTCACGTTGCTTGTCAGCATGGGTTCACTGAACTGGCAAAACTCCTCCTTAGCAAAGGAGCTGATATCGATGCAACAATAGACAGTGGTCGTAACAGCCTCCACCTAGCGGCATTTGAAGGTCATGCGGACACTGCACTCTTTCTACTAGACAACGGTATCAATTATTTGGCTCAAGACAGGGACCTGTGGAGTCCGCTGCACTTAGCAGTCCAGGAAGGGCATGAAGCCATTGTAACCTTGCTTCTTGCTCGGCCCCAGATTGATGTGAATGTGCGGGCCAAAAATATGAGAATACCTTTGCATTCTTCTTGCTACCACGGTAGACTCAAGATAGCAGATATGCTATTGTCGCACAAGTCTGACTTTATGGCTATGGATGAGAAGGGCTGGACTCCGCTCCATCTCTGTGCTCAGGAGGGACATTTGGACATTGTGAAGAAGCTTATCTCCTACAATGTCGACGTTAATGTGCAAGCTACCAACCACCGCACTCCACTGCACCTCGCATGCATGAAAGGCCAACTTCATGTAGTCAGGCACTTGTTGGGCATGGGAGCTAAAATAGACTTGGAAGATACTCGAAAATGGACTCCACTTTGTATCGCTTGCCATCACGATCATAGGGATGTCGCCGAGTACTTGATTCAGGCTGGGGCCAAGGTCAACGCTCAGATCAAAGGTGGTCGCAACCCACTCCACTTGGCGGCTTTCAATGGATTTGAGTCTATCTGTGAACTGCTGCTGGTCCATGGTGTTGACATTGATGCTAGTGACGACGAAGGATGGACTCCGCTCCATCTTGCTGCTCAAGAGGGCTGCCTGCCTGCTGTGAAACTGCTGGTTCTGAGTGGTGCCAATGTCTTGGCCACCTCCAAGAGTGGGAGGAAGCCACTTCACATGTGTGCATCATCAGGACACACTCCCATAGTGGAGTACCTCATCCAGGAAGTGGAGGAGATTAACATGAAGGATGGGAAGCACTGGACGCCGCTACATTCTGCTTGCAACAAGGGCCACCTGGACACCGCAACGGCTCTGCTCAACAAAGGTGCTGACATCAATGCTGTTATTCTGATGGGAAGGAACGCTTTGCACCTGTGTGCGTTCAATGGACACGAGGATGTGGCTGAGCTCTTGATCAGAAAAGGAATAAACATTTCTTTGCCCGACAAGGACGGCTGGACTGCACTTCACCTAGCAGCCCAGGAAGGTCACATGGTCATCGTGCACCTTCTCCTGGAGAACGGTGCAGATGCATCTGTTCAGGCCGTTAACTTGAGAATACCGTTGCACCTGGCAGCCATGCATGGACATGCTGAGATCGTCAGCCTCCTTCTCGATTACTGCCCTCAAGCAGATGCCTTGGATGTGAAGGCGTGGACGCCTCTACACTCTGCCTCCAACAAGTGCCAGGACAGGGTAGTAGAAGTGTTAATCAAACACGGGGCGGACATTCACAAGCTCATTGATACAGGCAGGAACTGCATGCACTTGGCGGCCTTCAATGGTGGTACAAAAGTCTGTCAACTTCTTCTAGATCACGGTTGCTCTCTTGACATCCAGGACAAAGATGGCTGGTCAGCTCTTCATTTGGCAGCGCAAGAGGGCCATTCTGAATCAGTGAAGCTGTTTCTAGAGTCTGGAGCTGAGATTGAAGTTAGGTCACACGACGGTCGCTCGCCTCTCCATCTGGCTTGCTTAAAAGGTCGTACGACGGTTGTCCAGCAGCTTATAGCCGAGGACGCTGCATGTGATGTGGTCGATTTCAGTAATTGGTCTCCATTGATAGATGCCTGCAGTGGAGGCTACTTAGAACTGGTGAAGATACTTTTGAATCACAAGGTCAACATAGATGTACAGACCAGGCAAAAGGCTGAGACTGCGCTTCATCATGCTATCATCAATGACCACATAGAAGTTGCATTATATCTCGTTCAAAAGGGAGCCGACTGTTCCCTACTTGACTCCACAGGTAACTCCCCATTCCACATTGCCATTTCTAAAGGAAACGTGGATCTCGTTCGCAATATGGTACAGCTAGGGCAGGCGGACATTTACTCTCCTAACTTGGACCGCTCTACCCCTCTGATGATGGCTTGTGCAGGTGGCCACATTGAGGTTGTGTCGTACCTGCTAAGTAGAGGAGCAGTGTTGAACAATATGGCGGAGGAAGGCCAAGCAGCTCTTGATGCAGCTAGAAATGGTGGGCACAATGAAATTGTATGCCTTCTAATCAACTCTGGATGTTTGGACGGCTGGTATGAAGGATAAATAAAGATTATTTATTGCAGTATATGTTATAATTATTATGCGAATTGTAGTTTTTATTGTGTCACCATTATGAAGCAGCATCTTCATCTTATTTCATTTTTATTTTATATGCACCATAAGAACTGAGTATGCTTGTGGCATTTTATATTTGATGAAGAATACTCTTTTTAAAGCTGGGGATGAATGTGGACAGTAGTCCTTGCGAGGGTCGTTGTTGTTGGGTAAAGGGTAGTATAATAAGTAGACTATAAATAATCAATATAATTCGATGTGGTCATTGCCAGCTGTGTTGGCAATATTTTTTTAAGTCTTGTCTTTGCGTGCCTGCTTTCTGTTGTAATGGCTAAGCGCGCCATTGCCAAGTAAGTGAGTAGCGGGCAAACTTCGAGAATTCTTCACATAAATTCAGAACGGAATACTGTTTTCTTTAATAGTGACCGTTGCTTATCTTGTGTGTTGTAGGGTCCTCCTTATATGTGGAGTTGTGGTTTTTATCATTATCGTCGTGGTGATAGCTTTCTACTATAGTCTGCAAAACTATGCCAAGGATGAAAGCACTCGCGCGGGTGGCATTATTTTATTTCCTGAAGATACTCGTACCCTCTTACGTCCAACTCTTTGTGAGAAACTGACTCTCAGCATTAAAAAGAGCAGTAACCGTTATACTGCTTCTATAACTGTGCTCAAGTCTACTCCAAGTCTTTCAAAGCAACCAAGTTTTGACTTTGTGACTCAACCCTCGAATTCCTCAGGTGGGTATGTGGACTATCAGTTTCACTTTTACAGTGGTTCTGAAGTTGGTGTCAGTGCTTGCAGGATGACTTCTTCAAACAGTCAGGTCACCTTCTACTTCCTAAAGAACAAAGACTTCAATGAGTGGGTAAAATCGAAGAGCTTCAAGATTACAAATAAGTTTGAGGTTTCAGAGGACTGCCAGCAACAAGGCAGCAACACCAGTCACAACTACTCCGCAGAAGAGACAGACCACTACCACCTTGTATTCTCTTCCTCTTTAAATTCTTTGGGTGGAATAAATTCTAGCTTTACAATCACACAAGTTCAATACGGACCCAGACAGAGTGGTGACATACTTTCCAACTGCTCTGTTACAGATAAGGAAAAGCCATGCACTGTGAATGTGCCAGTCAGTGCAGCTTCTTCTCTGTTGTCTTACACCCATGCATCGCTAAACACCACTACCTGGACTTCTCATGAAAACACACTTATGGTTTCCTGCAGCACGCGGAGATGGTTGATCTTTGTCATCTCCCTTGGTGCAACGGTCACCATTGTCGTCTTGATTTTACTCACTGTTGCAATTCTTTCTGCTGTCATAGCATGCAGGAATAAACGAGAGGTCTTGCAGGATGACCCTGATTTAAGAACTCCGCTGGTGAACTGATAATAGGAATAAAACAACTTTCCCAACTCATACTATGTTGTCACTTGTATACATTTGCTTTGAATAACTTCTTTTTGTTTGTTTTTTCTTTTAAATTTTGTATGTCACCATTATATTTTTAGTCTATGCAATGTTAAGTTCATTCAGGTATTATTTTGTAATAATGAGTATTTGATTTGATGTCATATGAATATGAAAAGAGTAAACCATATAAATATATATCGCTAAAGTAACCACACCACAAATCCCAGTAGACTACATATAATTAAAATGCAGCTGGTATTACTAATTTATTATACATTTACAATGACAGTGTATATAAAACAATTTGGAACATATTTTTAAAAATGAAAGACACACGTTACATATTGGAACAAAAGCTATATCATGTAGAAAGAAAGAGTAGTTCAAGATGCCAACCAAGCTAGGAAACCATCAAAAGAATTGTCTGTTTTGCATTTCCAGTCATTTCTTGCTGTTGCAAGCTTTCATCTCGTCTTGTACGAAGTCAAAAGCATTAGTCTTGTTCGACTTGCCGATAAAACTGAAGCCAGTGTCTTCAGAAGCATTCTGGGCTTTGGACAACGAGGAAGAAGCAATCTGCACAGGTCTTGACACACCCCCAAACTGAGGCTACACACACACACACACACACACACACACACACACACAAATGGTCATTAATCCAGAGGCCAGGGTTTCTTTCAGGAGAGAGAGGGGTCGCCCCCCCCCCCCCCCCCCCCCCCCACCACCTCCCCACCCCGGCCAAAATCCCCATCCCTTTAGAAATTAAGTTACCTATTTATGAAAGGTTGTAATGAATACTTTTAGAAAAACAAACAAACTAGTAAGTGACCAGTATTGACAGTATTGCGTATTTGGAGGTCAGCTGCATAACTATCAGCCCACCAAACACCAAGCCAATTGGAATTGGTATAGAGTAAACCAAGTGAAGTGTGGATCACAAACTTTGGATGTTGATATGCTCCCCCCAAATTCACATTGTCTAAATTAGCCCAAGCTGAAACAAACCCTGGAAGTCACACATTCACAGCTTTCTCACCTGATGATACATGACACCTTGAGCGCCCTGAGGGGCATACATGACTGGCACCACTCCTGTTCCGTACACCACGCCTCCCTGAACCCCCAGAGGTACTTGAACTCCCGGAGGAGCAGTGGACACCATAGGAACCATACCCGGAGTAGGGTAAGCCATGTTCATGGACTTGGGAGTGGGTGTGGTAGTGTTGGCACCAGCTGCCGCCTGGGCCATCTGATACAATTCTCCGAGACTCTCTTGACGTTTCTGCGGAGGCTTCTTGAAACTTAAATCAAGACTAATTCCGGCAAGATCCCCAAACTGGCCAGGACTACTACTACTATTACTACTATTATTGCTGGGGGCAGAAGTTGTTGGATTCGCAGCTGAGGAAGGAGAAGGGTCAGCCGTAGTCATGGAAACCATGGTAGTAGGTAAGGGTTGTAGTTGCTGCTGGTCCAGTAGAGCAGGTTGGGAAGTATAACCAGCAGAGGACGAGGGCATCAAAGTATCAGCTGCTTTTTGGCTGAGGGAGTCGGAACGTTGGACTGAGTTACTTCTTTTGAGAGGGTCAAACTCCACATCTTCTTCAAATGTAAGTAGAGAGTTATCTTCAGGAGGAATTTCTCCTTGAACCTGAGCAAAGCCAGGCTCCATAGTCAGAGGTAGGGGAGTAGCCTCAGCTTGATGATGATGATGTTGTTGTTGTTGTTGTTGAGGTACAGGATCAGATGTTTCTGATGACAAGTCTCCCTGCAATTATGAGCAAGAGAAGAAGACACCAATGGCCAGATCATGACATAGGATTGAACTAATACTACAGATTGGCGACTGTCAAGTGTAATGAAATCATTTATTGGAGAGGTTGAGAGGCTTCTGTCTAAATTCAATATCCCATCAATGGACTCACAAATCACTTACAGGACATGCCACCAAAAGGTACAACAATCACCATCTTAAGATAATATTCAGCAAAACTCACTAGTCCTAAAATGTCCTCAAAGCCGCTCCTCTGTCCTGTCGTCTTGGAGCCAGATACAGAAGGAGATGCTGATGGATGGGTAGACTTCTTAGAGACAGTGGGCGTACTCTTCTTGGTTGTCTTTTTCTTTGGTTGCTGTTTGGGTCTTTGAGTCTTCTCACCACTTACTGATAGACCAGAGAAAATGGATGCCACTCCCTGAGCCTACATAATATGATGATGATTATAATTATTCTGAGAATTACTGAATATTATTATTATTGCCATTATTTTAATCGACTGTAGAATCTATTACTTTAATCACTTGTTGTTTTTAACCAATTACCACACAAAGCAATGTGGTGAAACTGAAAAAAAAAATGTTGGTAAAACAATAGGAAAATGTACAAATATTCTTAGACAAATGGCAACTTTGAAATTGATAGTACCTTATAGTTGTTGTGCATTGGGTCAGGGAAACATACATTCTCAACAAACAGACACTTAATGTTGTACTAGTAGTGTTGCAAGAATTTCTGTCTTATGAGTGTCTTTCTCACATCTGCTGATATGTCCCCTTCATCTTTCCCACCATCTTCCTCTTCTTCTTCCCCCACGTCATCATCACCGCTGCTAGTCAGTTGCTGTGTGCCTGCCATTCTGCTGGAGCTGCTGGTATTGGTTGGCGGCCGCTGGGAAGATGCCAGCAACATAAGAATCTGTCAGGGAGGAGAAAGGACAAGGAGAGGAAGAGAGATTTGTGGTGATAAGAATACTTAAAATTCTCTTGGTTGTTTCAACAAACTCCTCTTTGTGACTGTCATGATTAACTAAAATATTATGATTTACTGGTTTATATACAAGTTGGATTTGTTATAGTCCATTGAATGGCATTGCCCTAAGGCATGTCATGTCTGTGCTCTGGTTGCATGATGCTGTGTTCCACAACGTAAGACTGCCAGAGTTGGTCTACAACCACAAGTCACAAACCTCGAGTACTATTCAATGGCTTCTATGTTTAAAGTGGATATAACACTAAGTTTAGCACTCAGTTAAGTCAGCTACCACCTAACACAAGAAATGTGCAAGGCTACTCCACACCATGGCGCAAATCCTCTCTTGAAAGGAAGAAAAGGAAGGGGTGGGGGTACTTGAAGAGCTTTGCATCTCCACTTATTTGCCACCAGCAGACTCTACCAGAGAACATGCTGTGCCTAGAAATTACTCGATTCGAGCAGACTTCACCTCTAAAATTACTCTCTACACTTTAACCCACTGCTATCCCCCCCCCCCCCCCTCCCACCCCCAATTCCTACTCTCACCCTAACTCCCACTCCCACTTATTTCCTTCGACTGTATAAATGACACTGACCTTATTGGCCTTGGCTTTAATGCTAGAATTGGTAGAGGATGTCAAGTCTGTGAGGTCCTGCAGTGCTAAATCAAAGTGTGACACAACATCTGGCACATCTGAGCGAAGCAAAGACTCCATGATAAATAGAGCTCTCTGTAGTAGAAACAACAATAAACCAAGCAATAACACACACACACACACACACACACACACACACACACACACACACAGTCCTAATACATGGTAATAGGCAGCTGTTGTAAAGGAGGGATAGCAGAGATGTATGTTGACCTACAAGAACAGTGCTGTTTTCTTCCGCAGACAACTTCAGTCTCAGACACTCCACAACTGACTGACAATCCAACACTTTACATCTAAACAAACACACACACATGCACACACACACAAACAAACACAAGTTGAATACACGCAAATTGAGACAGATGTCTGCTTGTTAAGTAAATATCACACTCCACACAATAATAATAATTACACATCAACTTAACCAGCTCTACACTATTGATGAATCTATTCTATGCTGCTCACAGTGAACTTTTCCCCTTGCACAATCCCACTACCCAAACAGAACTACTGGCATGCATGGCACTGTACCTGCTAATGAACTTATTGAGGTCCTCTCTGGGCGGAGCCACTCTCACGCCTCCAGGCGCTAGAATCTTGTCCACTAGCAGCTGCTCTTGTTCTATACCAGAGTTTTCATAGGTGGTGGAGGAATAGTTGCTGTCGCCCATGACCACACCCCCTCCCCCTCCCCTCCTACTACTACTAGACCACTGATTGGTTGCTGATTTCCTGTCATCTCCGCCCCACCCACCACCTGCCTGACCTCTTTCATGACCTGAAAAAATAAAAATATCGAAGAACACACACACGGATATAACACGTACTGAAAAACACGGCACAACAATAGGTAAAGGGTCGACACCCTCATAAACGTGGACAAACACCACTCATTTTTCAACTTCTACCCGCCTGCCACCACATCAATCCTACTCACGTGCTCCCACAGGTGGCGTGGACCCTCCCACCTGAGTAGTCCTAGTGGGTATGTCCACACTAAAGGCCGACTGTGACGAGGACACATTGTGTGGTACAGGGTCCATAGTGGCGTAGGACGGGTCGTAAACTAGAGTGTCTGCTTTGTTAGACGATCCAAACAGAGTCTTCAAGCGGTCAGCTACAGGTAGAAGAAGGAAACCAGACATTTTATAATGTACAATGAAATAATGTGCGAGGAAACAATCAAATACTAGGCAAGTGTCATTAATATGGTGCCAACATCAACAGAAATATAAGTCCATGAACTAACATGCACCTGTGTGTCTGTATGGTCTGAACACATGCACACACACACACACACACGCACATACACACACACCATACACATGCACACACACACATGCACTCACACCATACACATGCCTGGACCTGACCTGATATACCACTGTGCATTGGCCCTCCTACTGAGGTGACAAGGTTGGCTATGTACTATTGTGGTGCTTTTTCTTGCGATACTTAGACCACCCTCACACACATACTTGCAGACCCACATGGACACACATGCACACACATGCACACACATGGACACACATACACACTACAAATGAGCAATAAGATGTGCATTTGGCACTCACTGGTAGTTGTGGTGGATGAACGGCTTGTCCCAGAATCTGAGCTTCCAAAACCTGTGATTCTTGTGCTGCCATTGTCTCCTCGATAATCTGAGGAATGAATGAATGAATGAATGAGTGAATGAATGAATGAAGAATGAAGTGCGTGTATGTGTATGTATGCTACACCAAGATAATTGCAATTAGCGATACATTCCAGAGCTGAGCTAGGTAAGGTATGGAGAGCTAGCTTCACCCAGCAGCACGGCATTGGTAGAAGATGCGATAAACTTACTAATGACAAATGTTAGATCTGTTGACTAAGCTACTCAAGAGAGTTATAAAAAAAAAGCTGAGATTTGCGTGCTCATGCAATGCACTATCTAATGTTTGCTGTCAGTGAGAGTGTATTTTGTATTTTCAATAGCTTATTTGATCAGGAAAAGACCATCTTACAAACGACTTCTGCTGTAGCAAGTTTAATCTGCTTCACAGATCACTTCATTCAAACAGATGGAGTATCAACAGTACACATGATAGGGGGAGGGAAGGGAAGGGGGAGGGGGAAGGGAAGGGGGAGGGGGAAGAGGAGGGGAGGGGAGGGGAGGGGAGGGGGGTATGGGTGGAAATAGGACAATATTAACACTCTAATCAAGTACCACACCTCATAGAAAGACAGCTAGCTAAAAGATCACCTGATGAAGAAGAAGAAGAAGACATGTGGTCAGTAGTCCCAGTGGTGGGATGTCTTCTCAACTCAGGGACATCCATATAAAGCAAGTCCAGGACTTTCTGCAAGGAAGACACAAAGAAGAAAATAAGCTATAGTAAGCATGCAAAGGAAACCATAATTAATGGTGTGAGAGAATAACCACATCACACGGTGATGGCAGCTGCTTTCTGCCAACCAAAGAACTATACAGAACGTGTGTTTATGTGGTGAGAGAATTTGCTAAAAACAAACAACAAAAACCCAAAGTAGGTTCACATAGAAATTTCCTCTCCTACTTCACACTTATCAGATTTCATTACACACTTCTCATTTCCTTCATCAGCACTACTGCATTGTGTTGTCTCACAGCCAGACAAGCAAGGCTCCACAACTTACACTGGCCATGTCTCTAATCCGCCCACACTCGGCCGCCACTTTCTGGTCGTTGTACAAGTGAGGCCTTAACTCTAAACAAGATAATACCAGAAACTCTAGTAAAGCAGATGAACTGTCATACATACATACATATATACATACATACATGTATGTACATACAATCATTACATGGTATGTATAAAAGCAGTAAGTTACACTGTATGTATAAATATAAACTGTGTTAATTTAACGGCTAGCTTAACAAGCTAATTATAACAGCGCACACAGTGAAGTGAGTGAGTCATAAAACTAATCAAATTCAATGTTCTGTGGCCCGCTCTACCAACATACCATACTATATTAATTACTCAATTCATTCATAATATTGGTGAGCGAGCAGAGCAAGCGAGACAGTATTAGGGGTGGATAATGCAAAATCGGGTATGTGTTATATATATGTGTGTATGTATGGATGGTACGTATGCCCCTTAAACGCGCGAAAAACAAGACTTTTTAGGCTTGACCCCAGTTTCTTTTGGTACTACAGCATTAAACAAGTCTTTCTTATGCTCAAAATTGCGAGAGAATTCCTGAAAAAATGCTTGTTTTTCAAGTCACAAAAAGTTGCTGTGACTGGTTACTAAGACATTGAAGACCCTTTACCAGACGGTGAAACCACGTTGTTGTTTTTTAAAGCTAAGTGCCGCTTGGCTTGTTGGTTATCAAGAGCCACTGGTAGTCAGAATGGCTTCTAAAGAAACTACCACTACTCAGGGGAAGCTGAGATAAGTACATAATTCCATATTTATTAGCTAAAATTACAAGAATAACTCTGGCCTTATTATGGTTGTTTTTTTTTTGTAGCTGAGGAGCTTGCTCAAGAGTTACTGCTAATAGAAGTAGTCAGAATGGCTTAAATTTGATACTACAGACTTATCACTACTCAGGAAATTAAGGTAAGAAAGTAGTTCTGTATTATTTGCTGTAATTAGATGTATATATTATATATATTATATATTATATATGACCTTTTGTCATCATGAAATAAAAGCTTCTTGAGGTAAAATACATCATATTATAACAATAGTGTAGTTTTATGCAACCTAACAAGGCAGGCTCGCTCGCCATTTGTGCTCAAACACCACTAGTTTTATATTTTAATACAAGCGAACTGTCGTTTATGTGTGTGCGTGTGTGCACGCGTGTCTGTGCATGCATGTGTGTGCCTGTACATATGTGCATAAGTGTGCATATGCACGTGTGCGTGTGTGTGTGTGTGCCCAAGCTGACTTGGTCCAACTCATCACTTACTGGCTTCATTGCCATTTTTGCCACAATAAGAGTGTGTGTATCTGTGTTTGTATGAGTGTGGAAAGAATTAAAATGATTGGGATCACGTGCAAGAAAACAATAACTCACTTGTCATAAAAATGCCACAAAAAACAAATAAAAATAAATAAATATACTAAAATTATAGCAACTGTTTCACGGAAAGCTTGAAACAACCACCCTTATTCACAGGCTCACACTCACTTATGGCCTCGTTAAAAGGTTCTGGAGTTTTCCTCAAGTTCTGTTTGAATTCGATGTGCCCCTCCTCCAGGAGGTCTATAAAGAGGCGGAGGATCTTCAGCTTGGTGTACACGTTACTGGACGTGATAAGTTGGTTGACCAAATATTGCTGCAGGAATACTCGCGTCTGAGGAGACTCGTACGACATTTCTAGCAATTTATCTCGTCAAGAACAATAACAACACACTTGTAGCGAGGACAACAGAACGACGGCAGTTATAGCAACTGCAGCCATGGCAACTAATGGTGGAATTTTTAAAAGTATACAATAAGTAATAATAAAGTCAGAAATGAAAAAACAACAGCAACAACAACACTAAATATGTGTTATTAATAGAGATACTTTAGTGTGGAATATTCTTAGCTAAGAAAAAGCCCGGGTAAAATTTTTTTTATACTGTGACTGCCATTACTGTTAATCAGCCAAATAATACATAGGGCACAACCCACTGTGACCAACCCTACATAAACACACGTTCTACTTCTTAGTGAATAATAAAAAAGAGGTGTGGTCCATAACACCTGCGCTGAACACACTTAGTGTTCCTTACTTTCATACCACACTTCCTCCTCAGGGGGTGTGGCACGACCCTCCCATTCAGGCAAAGTTCACGACTCTTGAGGTGTGTTGAGTAAATATACTGGATAAAAAGGATACTAATAATGTCCTTAACTAAGAAATTATCAGCTGGATCCTTGGTTGCTGACGTAGCAGCCATTAGCACAGGCATCTATGAACATACATCAGAAATTATCGACTTGGTTCTTTAGAATATCCGGACAGCTAGCTGTACTTACGTGCTTCACATTGCTCAGCTTCTGAACTAAGGTAGGGGCGCTCATCTTCACACAGGATTAATTTATTACCTCTACAAACTCCAGTCAACTTTCCTTCGCCATTCTCAACTTCTTCCTGTTCTACATACACTCGCTATTTGGGGAAATCTGACCCTTACGCAGGTGTTTATTAATCAAGTTGGTAAAGGGTCGTTAATGCGCCCCGTAATGGTAAAGTATCATTGAATGTTTATGTCGCGATTATGATTATGGAGGGCATAGATGTTAGAGAGTTACTGTTTTTTGTCAGCGGGACAATCTTATTTAGTTGCCTGGTTTTCTTGTTATGTGGAATATTTGAAGTGATAGAACGCTTCAAGCTTTTTGAAAATTCCAAAATACAGAAGAAAGTGAGTTGCACTATTACCATTTTCCTGTGACATTTGTTCACTGTTCCTCCTTTTAATGCATTGTAACTGTAGATAATACCCAAAGGCAAGCCTCCATTGAAGTCAGTTGTGCTGCACTTGTTAAAGTTGCATTTTGTGGTACAGCCTGTAGGACTGCCAGTGGTATACTTGATACTGAAATATGCTGGAATGAAATTCTCAGACCCGCCTCCGACATGGTGAGTTGTCATGCCAACCACCCACATATCAGAAGGACAAGCAAGGAGTAGTGAGTAGTCCATGTAATTAACTATAGCTAGTAGAGCACACAAAAATAATAGTCCAGTTCCAAGCCACAAATAGTTACACATTATATATTATACTTCTTGCAGGAGTCAGTTTAAGTGGAAGTACAAATAATGTGAGTGAAATGTCATCCCCATTGTATGAGTGTAACATATTAATTTTATTGTTCTATTGGATATTTTCCTGAAACAGTAAAACAGCATTTAATGTGTGGGAGAATATTCGATGCTTGCATGATGCGGAAATATTCAAGGAAAAGTATCCAATAATTACACACACACACACACACACACACTGCAGGCAAGAGACTTTGGTGCAGCTGCCCCTGTTCCTCCTGGTTGAAGACTTCAGCTTCTACTGGCTTCACAGAGCACTCCACACACCTCTGCTGTACAAGCACATCCACAAGCAGCACCACCAGTACAAGACGCCACACTGCTGGGCAGTCGAGTATGCACACCCTCTCGAGTACATCTTCGTCAATTCCACAGGACTTTTTCTGGGACCTGCCTTGCTGCAGTGCCACGTGTACACCTTCTGGATCTGGCTGGCTATACGACTCACTGAAGGGGTCGATGGTCACTGTGGCTACGACCTCTGGTTCAGTCCCTTCAGGTACTTCCCGTTCCGCCCTGGGGCCAATGTCCATGACTTCCACCACTCCCACAATGTGGGGAACTACTGCTCCTTTTTTTCTTTCTGGGACAAAATATGTGGAACTAATTTGTCATACAGAGACTATAAGGCTAAAAATAAAAATGGGAATAATTAAACAATGTGACAAAATGTTTTGTTCTTGCTTTTTTTGTTTGTTTTTACATGAACTGTGTGATTGTTTGTGGGGGAGTGGTTCTGTTGTCAATCAATCGCGTCGATGCTGTGAAGTGAGAACGATGACGTGGTGGCACTTGTTTCAGTCGTCGGGACACTGCCTCCTGTTAGGCCACTGAGCATGCTCCCTGGATTTATACAGTAAACAATAACCACTGCTCTAGTCCACCACCAACATTACAATTGTTAATTTGAGTTGCACCGATGCCTTTTTAAGCTGGTGTCAGATATTAAAGGCTGCTTCATTCATGGCTGATATGAGCTGGTAATTTATCTTGTGTCATAAATTGCTGTACCGTAAGCTCTCAATCTGCCATATGCAGTAAAAGGAGAAAGTCCTTACATTGCTGCGCTGGTGTCACAGCATTGACAGTAATTAGACTTTGATATAGGCAATACTGGCTTGTATTCATGAATGCAACTCAATAAACAATACACACCATGTTGGAGCTTCAATAAGTAAACCAAGAATTGGGGGGGGGGGGGGGTTAAGGGGAGGAAATTGGGAGGAGGTGACAAAAAGAATACATATAAATGGATTGCAGGTAGAGGAAGACAACTAGCAATGAGGGAAGATATAGTAGAGAGAAAGAACATTGAGAGGATGAGTCAGTGAGCGGGACAGAAGTCATGGCTCTATCTCTCTTTCATCAAAACATCTAACATACCTAAGAACCCACTTCCTTCTTCTGAACCAGGACCTCCTCCACCACCAAAGAGACTCATGAGCCCTCCTAATGGAGGCATACTCCTGGAATCTGCCGCCGTCTCACTTGGCATGCCCCCTCCACCCAGGATGCTCCCGAGAAATCCTCCTATACCTTCCGACTCTGAAGCTGCCTCTCCCCCAGTTGCTGGAGATGCTCCAGATGTTACTGCTCCTAGTAGGTTGCTGATAATCCCACCCAGTCCACCTTCACTGGGGTTCACACTGTTGGGATCACCACCTTCCCTCACTGGTTTCACTCCAAAAAAGGCCGAGCCTATTTTATCTAAATACTTCACACACACACACACACACACACACACACACACACACACACACACACACTACTGTTATCATGTACAAATGCTTTGTAAGTATCATCATTCCACAAGGCTAAGGAAATCATCATTTTTCATCTTCAAGCAAACATAGGGTCAAGGGATGCTCTATGGAGGCCTAGCATCTCATCACCCAAGCCATTTACACATACACCATTACTCTAATCTTAAGTTCCTTGCTACAGTAAGTTACAGAAATAGAGTTACCTCTGAAAAGCAAGGGTCTCTTGATAAAACGTTGCTGTACTTTGACCTCAAGAATCTGAACACATCTCCTTCACCGCTACATATACATGTATAAAAATATAGCAAAATTAGAACAAATAGGATTCTCATAGGTGTCGAACCACTAGAGAGGAGGAGGTCGCAGATTATGTACATGAAGTTTTCTTTCAAATAATTTGTTTTACTCGAACACATTACCTCTAAGTTGTCTTTATTGGACCACAAAGCTTTCCTATTGGATTTCAATATTTATAAACAACAGCCACTTCTGTAGCCATTAAAGGGCACACTATTCTTAGAACTGTTTTGCCATATTATTGGAAACGAGTATTATAATCCTTCAAAATCGGAGTTTCAATAACTTGAAATACTATGTATGTATGCAACAGGCGCATCTCAAAGTCTCTAACTATGCAGGTCATGTGATTCACTAACAACAGATAGAATAGACATTAAAAAAAAAAACACCTAGAACAAACTGAATTGAGAAAAACCGGATTGGGTTGTCAGTCACCTTTCTGTAGATAGAAGTAAAAACCAGACAAAGTTTAGGAGACTTTCTCCCTCATAAGGAGGACCTTCTCTAGACCTGAAGGCTGGGTGGGTTTGTGTATATGTGGTATATACAGCTAAAGCAGACCTCCGGTTCCGCAGGACTAGCAGTCTATTACATGCACACAAACCACGAATATTAAGAGAATAACAATGTCAACAACAAGTAAATAATAAGCTGTGAGCCATGTAGATAGCCCCGTGATAGCAAGCAGGCTAGCCCAGTAATGAAATACGATTAGAAATTTTATAAATATAGATCACCAGCATAATATTTGCTTTTTGTCTAATATCTCTTGTGTATGAAAAATTTAAACATGTAATAAGAAGAAGAAAAAGAAATAAATATCCTTAATTTTGTACACTGAAGCCACGTACTGAACCACACACTGTATATATAACAACATACATGAAAATTGATGTTAGCCTGAGTGTGTCCCCTCACCAATAATACACACCAATAACTGAGATGCTAGTGATAACCCTCCATTTTTACTATTGTTGCTGCTAGCCAAGTGAAATTGAAAAACCAACAGTTTATGAGTTGACCATAATTGAAAGCATGCCAGCAAACAGAAGACAGTCACAGAAATAACTGCAATCTTTTCATGTAACACACATACGCAAAAAAAAAAAAAAAAAAAAAAGGACAATTTTTTTTACATACTGAAGCACAGCTTGAGCTAGAAAGAGATCTGCTTCCATAGGGTGTCCATGAGTGGTGGAGAGTTCTACTAGCATGATGGCATAGTCTTCAGGCTGGCTGGAATACTGGAAGTGTTCCCTGGCTCTGGCATATTGTTTACCTACACACCAACCAAACCCACCAACATGGATGAGATGTATGTAGGAGGTGCAATGTCAGTAACTACCACCACACCTATGGGTCAATCGACACTTGGACACACCCCTATAACTGGGTGGAGACTCTCAGAAATACCCATGGACAATTGCCAGGTGAAGCTATGGTGATAAATGCCAGACCCCACACTAAGCGATTCAAATTTAACCGATTTGTAACTGAATAACTTGAAACATCTTATCATTGAGTGCACATGTGTATAACAGCAGGATAGATCTGATCATTGAAGATTACAACATACTAGTGGTGTGCTTGAGCACAAATGGCGAGCGAGCCTTAAACTACACTATTGTTAAATGATTGATTTTAACAACTAACACTCAAGCTACTAAAATAAAGTTGAGTTTTTTTATATTAAATTAATGCGGTAAAGGGGTTTCAATTCCATAGTAACTGCTCCCCGCAACTGTTTGAATTGAAAAAGAAACAACAAAATCAAGTCACGTTATTTAAAAATTTATTTGTGATATTCTTAATAGTAGTTGTAACGCACAATACTTTCACACAACTGAACATACCTACTCAAGACTTACCTTCGTAGTTCGTCTAGTGGACAATGAATTGTCAAGTAAATGCTGTTGAGTAGGGCTTATATAACTGTGACAAATAGCATATTAACTTACTACCGCCACTAACTCGAATAGAAATGGAGCTCCCATAAGTTTTTGCGTTTTAACTGCACCCGCAAAACAATTCAAAGCGGTAAACAATTCAATTTCTAAGGTGATACGGGTAATGGTCGCTAAACCAGAGGATTCTGTTTAGTGAAGTTTGGGACGGGGTCGAACGCCGAGCAAACACAAAAATACGGAGGGTCAAAGTACAAAATGACATACATACGTCCAAACATATCTAAATAAACAAACATCCCCGATTTTCAATTGTGTTACCCCTGTAAGCGTCTCGCTCGCTACGCTCGCTCGCCAATTATGTATCTCACTTTTTACGGTCACTCTTGCCATTCTAGAGACTAGAATTATAGATACAACAGTGTAGACCTACTTTGGGAAAGTAGTAAGGAGCTAGCTAAGGGTGTCTGTAACTCATCATCTACAACGCTGAATCTGACACAGTGAGACTCCATTACACTACCAACTGAACGTAGAACAAGATATTGATGAGGACAACTATGCACTTAAGCCCAGCATCATTAGCTTTCTCACTGCACCTCCTTCATCTTTCCCCTCATTTTAATTATTTTTTAATCTCCATTCTCTCCATCATCCTCAATTGTTTTTTCTTCCCACCCACCCCTTACCAGAAATATGTGTGTGACTCACATTCCCAGTAGCTGATTGCCAGGAGTTTGTGAAGATGAGGGTGCCCATGTTTGCATCCTTCCCCGCCCACCATACTGGTCCACCTGATGATTGGATCAATAGTGATTCATGCATACACACACACACACACACAGCACAAACAAACACATGCACATACACAGCTAACACATGTGAACAACTGGCATACCATCTACATACATACAAGACACATATACGAATTTGGATTGCATACAACCATACACATGCATCACACACATACATTCACATATACACATGGATAGCACGCACACGGATAGCACACACACACACACACATGGATAGCACACACACACACACACATGGATAGCACACACACACACACACATACACACAATTCAACCAACATGCAACAGTAAGCAGACAATTCACCCTATGCCCACCACTACAAGAATAAGCTGCCACAACTTACTTGAGAGCTGCTCTCATAAAAACTTCCCTGGGATCAATCTCTCGTGGGAGCACTCCAGCAGCGGTTGTCTCCTCTTTATCTGTGTCTTTCTTGGACTTGCCATTCTCACTACCAGGAGGCAACAATGGAGGCTTGTAGAGCACAAACAACTTGCATATCATGTCTACACACACACACACATACATAGCGTCATATTGAGATCCACCCACCTATGTATGTATGCTACCCCCCCCCCCCCCCCACACACACACACACACAAATAACAAATACCCAGAGTGTCTTCAGTGATGGGGCTATGCTTGTCCTTCAGATGAGTCACAAGTAGGAGTGCCAGGTCTGTGCCACTCTCATACTGCAAACACACACACACACACACACACACTCACAGCATCAAGTAAAAAAAAGTACATTGTCTTGTATTCTGATTACTATGCCGTGTACTTTGATCCATACCAGAATATTGACCCACTTCCCCCCTCAGCCTATAGCATATGTATACACTTCATTCAGCTGTTGTGCATCAACTGAACTTTAGCATATCTTTAGCTGTACAAACCAGCCACCTGTCGAGTCCATCTTGCAGCTGGAGGAAGGCAGACAAGAAGCAGTCCTAATGCTGCAGTGCTGGTCACATCAACACAACTAACAACTTGCATATCTGTCACTTCATTCACTTTCACTTCTTGGTCATTCAACTAACAAAACCTCAAAAACAGTACATCACACGCACTTTTACCCATTTCACCACACTGTATGTTCTAACAACACTTTTACTTTTCATTCATAACATATTCATCACATCCCCGTCCACCTAGTGCTGTTACTGCCATTTTCAGGGACTTTGAACTGGCGTTGCTAAGGTTAGGTAAAGGGTACCACACTAAGGTATTACTAACCCAACACTGACATTTTCAAATAGTATTATTCGTAAATGGCATCAATAGGGGAAAGTGGAGTGATAAATCACCGGTAAAGGAGGAAAGGGGAGGGGGAGGAGGTGGCATTTAATACACTTACAACACATTTCAAATTTAAATGCTCTGAATTATCATAGTTCTCTCTTCATCATCTCATCAGCGATTCGGAAGATGATTGTGGACTGTTGAGGAAAGGACCATACTACTTCAATGGTCTAGTCTCTATGGCAACCATTAGTAGGCACCAGTAATTTGTATTGTCTGAACACGAGAAGCCTTTAATACGGAATGCATTTCCTTGCTAGTGCTACAACAGGTGGAAGCTTCCAGTGACTCTGGCCTAAATACCTCTGAAAATGGTTACTCAAATTACCTTTGCCAAGTTCGGAACATGCTTGCTACTATCTTATTTCATCTTAAGGATGATATTAGGGGTTAACAAAAATCAATACAAATTATTATAAACCTCATAGCACATCCTTCATGTAAAAATCTTGGACCAGGAAAGATGATAGTCCAGATCCACTTAACGTGAAGTCAGAGGAGTGACACTGCAACCCAGGTTGAGTTTAGAGGGTGATATAATAATGTTACCTCTTTTAACCCTTACACTGCTGAATTGTCAGGGAAATAAATTTTCTTAAATTTCGTCTTTAAAATGCTGTAAAACTGCAAATAGATAAAATAACTTTCCATATCTGATACTAGACTGCCTGTAACTAATTCTGAGTCAAGTACAAACTACATCATCCTCATGAAAATATTCACAACTGTTTTGTCTTCTAAAACTGTAGTCAAACGCATGGATTCCTTCACAGAGCAACTCTCTGCCTGGACTCCTTCACAGAGCAACTCTCTGCCTGGATTCCTTCATAGAGCAACTCTCTGCCTGGATTCCTTCACAGAGCAACTCTCTTCCTGGACTCCTTCACAGAGCAACTCTCTGCCTGGATTCCTTCATAGAGCAACTCTCTTCCTGGACTCCTTCACAGAGCAACTCTCTGCCTGGATTCCTTCATAGAGCAACTCTCTGCCTGGATTCCTTCACAGAGCAACTCTCTGCCTGGACTCCTTCACAGAGCAACTCTCTGCCTGGATTCCTTCATAGAGCAACTCTCTGCCTGGATTCCTTCACAGAGCAACTCTCTTCCTGGATTCCTTCACAGAGCAACTCTCTGCCTGGACTCCTTCACAGAGCAACTCTCTGCCTGGATTCCTTCATAGAGCAACTCTCTGCCTGGATTCCTTCACAGAGCAACTCTCTGCCTGGACTCCTTCACAGAGCAACTCTCTGCCTGGATTCCTTCATAGAGCAACTCTCTGCCTGGATTCCTTCACAGAGCAACTCTCTTCCTGGACTCCTTCACAGAGCAACTCTCTGCCTGGATTCCTTCATAGAGCAACTCTCTGCCTGGATTCCTTCACAGAGCAACTCTCTGCCTGGACTCCTTCACAGAGCAACTCTCTGCCTGGATTCCTTCATAGAGCAACTCTCTGCCTGGATTCCTTCACAGAGCAACTCTCTGCCTGGACTCCTTCACAGAGCAACTCTCTGCCTGGATTCCTTCATAGAGCAACTCTCTGCCTGGATTCCTTCACAGAGCAATTCTCTGCCTGGATTCCTTCTCAGAGCAATTCTCTTTGCTGTTGAATGGTTTCTGTAAGCATAAATATCCTATGCACCTTCTGGCTTACTTAATTCCCCATCTAAAATGTCGACGTTGCTGCTAATCCAGGTCTACTACCTCAACAATGGACCTCCCGGTTGCCATTTTGAAGTAAGCCAAAACTCGGACTCTGAAAGCTACCTCAATGTTTGCACTGTAGCTTTAGAGATACCACTGCAAGGAGTTCGAACACCACTTCCTAATTTATAGCTAACTTTCTTGAAGCTATAGCGTTCAAGTGAGGCAACACAGAACATAGACGAAAATAAACAACGATTTTCCTGAGGTGCTACTTCAAAGTACGACGGTTATGGGGTTAATTGTACTAGTATATGGGGTCAATAGCGATTCTTCCCATTTTTCAACTGTTCCCATCAAATTTTTAATCTCTGCACAAAAAAAAAAAGTGTTTGTGTTTGTGTGTGTGTGTGTGTCCATGTGCTTCCCCATTGAAGCTGGTTTAGCTGTTAGGTCATTGCAAGCAGGGAATAAGCAGTACATGAGATTGAAAGCTGTGCTGGTTGAAGGTCAGTTGGAGTTGAAAGGTTTAGCAAGAAATAAAGAACTAGCACAAACAGCCAAACCAGAGCTTGCATTACATCATAGAACAACATAAGGGGTGTGCTAAAGGGGGGAAACAAACAAAAAGACAGCTGGCAGTTCCTAAGTTAGTTGGTTGTGTACAAACAGCATAATGCAGGGAAAATCCCTTTAGTGAGATTCATGGCTAGAGAGAAGTCAATCAGTTAGACAGCAAATGAGCACTTACTTGACTACATAAAAGGGAGTTACTTCATATATTTGAGACAGAAAATTAAACAAACATGCCCTGCACACATAGCCTGTAGACCTGGGAAATCAGCCTTTCCAAAGCACAGGCATAATAAAGAGGAGGGAAAAGCCCAAAGTAAACCGTGCCACTCCCTATTTGGGGCATATCCTTCAATGTGTGAGTCCTCACTTTGGAATGCATTACACACAGCTTGTTTTACCAGCCACAAAGCACCCTACAAATTTATATATTTTTTGGAAATGGACTGAGAATACAGCATCCAAAGGAGAACACACACACACAAGATGACATATTTTCAGTTCTGGTTACCATAAATAGAATATGATGTAAGGACTACAGATTACATAGTTGGAAACGAAAAGGTCTGATTAATTAGTTCCAGGGACACTCACATGAATTAGTATTGTTTGCCCAAGACTATATTTGTCTTCACACTGCACAGTAGATCAAACATGTGACAACCACACACAAACTCATAAGGGCCATATGTGTATGCAAGTGATGTCATGGTAGAATGGGGAAGTAGGGAGGGGGAGGGGATAGGGGTGGAGGGGGTAGGCTTGTGTCAGTCTACATTCTAGAGGGAAGATATCTTACATACAGTACATGATGGGAAATGCTCATAGGAACCTCTCAGAGGGACTTCAAAATAGTGTGATGAGCAGGTAGTTTGAGCAAGCAGATTATTGTAGAGAAAAAAACCCACTTACATTGCATATCAAGGGAGAAGCACTGTAAAACCAGCAGTGCCCACTCATATCTTGTAGCACTCTCATCATTCTCACTTAAACCATCCAATTCTACCAAACTTAATGTACTCGTCAATTTATGATGCCCAACAATTCTAGTAACTCCAAAACCTCCTCCAAACTGTAACTTCTCATGGCCATAACTAAGGCATTACATGCCAAATACATTGCATTTTTTTCTTTCAAGAATGACTCCATCCCCTTACTTCATGTAGAAATCAATCAACTGAATGTGTTATACAATTCAAGCCAAGCAACCCATGTATGTACTTACTGATTAAAAGACCACGGCTCAAGGAGAAAGGGTTAGATCAAACAAAGAAACTTAGCATCCATTGGAATGGCCATGAAGAGAGGTGAAGTTGAGTGCCCAAGTTTCTATCTGTTCTTGTGTGCTCACAAAAATTTCACTTAGCGTCCATCAATGGATAACATTAGTGTTTAAGGTTTTTATCCCCCCTTGTTAAAAGTCTTCTACATAAGACTGTTTTTCCCAAGGTTATTTTTTAAACAAAAGTGGTATGACATTCAATTAAAGTTTTGGTAAGGAAAGTTTTAATCTTGCAAACTGTTCCGCCTCTCAAAGGGATTTCCAAATGGATGTAACTGCATTGCTAATTATGAATTTGCTTCAAGGCTTAAGTGAAACACCGAAGTGTGAATTAAAATAGAGCCAACCACCTTGTTAAACAGACTAGTGTAAAATTTGTATTCACACATTGGTAGAAAGTGTGCTCTCTTGCATGAAACTAAATGTATTCATCATGTTCGGTATTGCTGCAATAAAGAAAACTCCCAAATTTGAAACCGACATTATCTTCTATTAAAAATTTCCCTAATCCTTCGTAACACAATGGGTGGCACCATTAACCTAGCTCAATGAATTCCATTAATGCAATTAGCCAGTTACTTACTGACACATATTATTATAAATGTTAATTAACCAATTAAAGTGGGAACGATACTAACCTGTTCATGTTTTAGTAAAGTGGAAGCTCCTTCCACTAGAAGACTCATAGCCTGTTCTTCATTGCCCTGGACACAGTATCGCTCGTACAGAGCTCTACAAGTCTGTAGTGCTTCGTAGTAGGAGCCCTCCTGGATTTTCTGCTCCAGCCGCTCCAGGACTTTCTTCGTCTTCTTCGCACTCGCTGCTGCATTTGCAGCTCTTCCAATCGAAGAGGCCATGCCGTTGGAAAGACGACAATATATTTTTTAATTTTTCCCAGACCACCTACCGTAAAATATTTGTTTCGCTTAAAAAGTCCAAATAGTTTTCTGTATTGACATTTTTTATTTCCCACACCCGCAACGGACTTAAAACTATTTCCTCTAGAGCTATTTGCAGTTTGATAACTTCGATAAACACTGCTGTGTAGCAGTAAATTGATCTGGAGACAATGGCAGCTTTTTAAAGTAAGTTGTGGCTATTGCCGTTTTACTAGCGTAGAAACTCGTACGGGTTGGGTGAACAGCTGGAACATAAAATTGAGTCGGTGTTGTCGTTGTCTTTACTAAACTGTTGTTTGTAGTTTGAATAGCATGCTGGTATATAGCAGCCCGAATCTGTAGTTGTCAATACCGAGCCAGCAGCGAGCTAGTTGGAAAGTATAATTGTTTTTATCTTTCTACTGCATGGATAAAGCTGCTCTTCTTTAGGTTACAAGGCATTTGAAAATAAACTCTAGATCTCGGTAAACAAACAGAAATATCATCGGATAAATAATCCTTTTTTTCTCTCTCTCTCTTTGTCAAGGTTAGAAATTTGTTAGAAAAAAATCCTTTCTTTGCAACTGACTGCAGACCAACCAATTCAACTGAACTATTGACCTTTACAATGAATGAGCGAGTGAACGGGACTGTCTTGCATGGCTTAGCGAGACCACCTGCAGATGGGCCCACTAGACCCAACCATCTCGACACATCTGGGACTCCGTCCCTGACAAACCCCGAATATAGCCGCTTCAACCAGATGAACCAGGTCCTGGAGACTATACGGTCTCGAGAAATGAAGATTGCCGTCATCTGTGATGAGCGCTCAAAGGACTACGCCGAGGAGAAACTTAGAGTGACAAGCATTAGCACAGAACTTAATAGAGTTCTCTGTGGAAGCAAAGTGCTCGTTTATGAGTACACTATCACCAAGTCCACCAGAGTGCCATGGTTGTCCTATCTGAGAGACCGGGCTATAACACACTACATCTTTGTGGGCTTGCCCCAGGTCACTCAATACTTCAGCGAAAGGAGTCCAGAGAGGGATTTTTTCAACCCAAAGACCGGCCGAGTTCTGCAGTGCGTTGTAGTCAGGAATGAAGAATGGAACCTGGAGCCTCTGGTTGCTCCTGCAAGAAGGACTACTTACACTCCTACTCATTATCTGGAGAAGTTCCTGCAGCTGGAGGGTTGCGATAAAGATGTGACGGCAATGGCTCTCTGTCATTTTTCTTGTGAGTTGTTACCTGTTGTGTGGTAGTCAACTCCATGTTGTAGGCTGGGTGGGGTTAGTGTAAGGTTTGATGTTGTAGTACTGTAGATTGTGTTGTATGGAGTGGCTTTGACCGTCTGTTTAGATATAGAATGTTTCTGATATGAGAATTCCGTAGAACTTTCACTTGGTTCTTTCTTTTTGTTTACTTTGACTGACCCAATTTTGTTGTGAAAATTGTTAACAATTTCTGCACATACACACACACACACACATGTTAACACTTTCTGCACACACACATGCACACACACATGCACAGCCGCAATATTATCTGCCAAAAAGAAGTGTATGAGGTAGCCAGTCCTCATAAATCTTCAAATAGGATAATCTTAGTTACCAAAAGATCATCAGCCAGGTGATAGTGCCACAGGTTGTGTTATGCCGTAGTAGTGCATTGTGACATTAGTCAAGATAGTGTAGTGTCCTGACGGTATTTGTTATGTATAGAGTAACGTCCCTGCAGGTCAAGTCTGGGCATATTGTGTGTGACCCAAGTTGGTACATCACACGTCTCATTAGCTCATTATTTTAAGTTAACAAATTTTGGCTAACAAGGCTCTTATTACCTTTTACCACCATTATGTTAATTCACTTCTAAAGATTTGTGATAGTACTGTTTGCTTCAAGAATGTTAAAGATATTTTTCTGCTGTTATTACCTGGAAGTGCCAGTTCCACCAGTATGTGGTGGTCCACGTGGTGTGGCACTGTATCTTTGAATGATACTATCTTTGAGATTTTAAGTCTTGCAAGTAGCGAGTGACTCTGTGTGTGTATGTTTGTGTGTGTGTGTGTATAGTGTATTTGTGATTCTCTGTGTGTGTATGTGTCGTGTGTTGTGTCTCTGCTGTGTTATACTAGTAAATTTCATTTTATATCATCAGTTAAATTCCACGATACTGTTTGACTACTTCTTCCTCCCACCAGCACATATGCAACACAAGATGCAATATTCTATGGTTTCTTTATTCCATTACATTTCGTTTTCCTTTCTCTCCCTACATTACTTTTTCCTGCTGACTTTATTTTCTTACCAAGTCCACCATCTCTACTGGGCATCTTATCACTCTCTCACTCTCTCTCTCTCTTCTAGTCTCACCCCATGTTTCCCTAAGGCCAGCTGTTATCTAGTTAACCTTTGTCAGTCACTTCCTCCACCAAAGTATTATTCCCTATTGTGAGCTGCTATTGTTTCTTTTATTTGACCTCAGTGAGAGTATACCACTCTGCGTGTGCAAGATGTGCATGTAAGTGTGTGGAAATACTGCAGGTGTTGTGTGTGGGGTACTAGGCCTCTCGTGTGGTACTAGGCCTCTCGTGTGGGGTACTAGGCCTCTCGGGGGGGTTAACTAACTTTTATTACTTCCTGTACAGGAGATGTGTTGCATGCTTTTAACCACTGCAGTCGCTTTCACACACACACGCATACGTACATACACTCACGTACTCAGACACATACACACACACACACACACACACACACACTCACACTCACACACACACACACACACACACACTCACACACACACATACACACACACTCACACATACACATACACACTCACACACATGCTCACACACATACAAACTGACAGAAAGTCATCAATGTCAAGGTGCATGAGTAATGGCGAATATAGTGAGTGAATGGATTTGATAATGAGATATGGAGTGAGTAAATATATTTTTATGTGGTGCGCTATATTTATTGCCCAAGGATCTTCTTATATTTATATCTCTGATGATGTAAGGTGTCTAGTGGGAGAACAGTAATGTTGCTGTTGCTGGGAGCCTTTCCTTTTACTCTTTGTGTCTTTCTTTTCAAACATGCCTGAGTAGCAGATGTCTTGTCAGACAAAAGTGTGTGTGTGTGTGTGTGTGTGTGTGTGTGTGTGGGTGTATGTGTGTCTGTCTGTGTGTGGAGTGATATAAAATTCTCCAGTGAATCAAGATCTTGTCAGCAGTTAGTCATGGCTGGCTCTTCTCTTGTGTTTCTACAGAGGTTGGCAAATGAAAGCTAAATAATGAACTGCACGGTTGACACATTCAGTTCAGCTGGTTCACAACAATCTTCTCATATACAAATAACCGGCCCACAGCTATTGAAATCTGTTTCTTCAATAATATACAATAGTAATGGCCTTATCACCTACGTATACACAAATCCCATAAATATTCATTGCTGCACTTTAGTTCTACAAAAAGTGGGTTGTTAGCCTTTACATAGCTTACCATTGAGATATTTTTAGGACTATTCTGTCCATGAATCTTCAGTTAGCTGATTGGAAGGAATCATCCTCGATGTTATGCTATGTAGTTATTTATTTGGTTGTCATATAGAGTCTATTCCTCCCTCTCTCTTTCCTTATCACAAGAGTTAGAATATATGTCAATGTAGATTTCATTTTAAAAGCCCGTATACATAATTATTCACTGAGTGGAGTGTCCAATCCTAAATAAACAATGATAAAGACAACTGAAATCATTATTGTCCCCTTTACAGATCATCTCCCCTACATCATGGAGAATACTGAATAAGGTCACTGTATTTCCCCCACTCAGCTAGCCAAAATGACTTATTGATACCGACTTATATAACAGCATGGTAAATATTTCCCTTTCCAAACACATATGCACACACAAACATGCACATTGTGAATCAGTAGTAAGCTTTCATACAGTTGGGCACAGCTATTACCTAGTGTACAGATTGAACAGCATGTGATTTGTCAGTCTTGTCTTTAATGTTACAAATCCATGTGCTGTATTTGCCCATGCTAGCCAATCAAGGTATGTACCACGAGAGCGTCTATGGACTGACGTCAGTTTAAGACGACTGACACAGTTTGTGATTACATTTCATCCTCCCATTCTGGAAACAACCTTTTTTGTTGGTGCAAAACTACAACCCTAAAGGGAGTGGAGTTGAGCGTGTATGTCTGCAACCCTGATGCTGATGTACTCACACAGCAAATTCTCACATAACATGAATTACATACTCACACACAAGCACAACTTACATGCATTTACAACTATATACATACACGCAAGAGCGGGACTAATACACATGCAACACAAAACACACACAACACACACTCAACATCACACACACACACACACACACATGGTGTGCATTTATTACCATACATGTAAATAACTTGTGGGGTTTGAGTTGGTGTATAGATCTGTGAGACTTACTCTGTCTTACATGCCTCCCACCTTGACAGCATGAAGCTGTTGTGGGCCAGGTATGTACTTCATCAGGTCATACTCTTTGACATGAATCTGTTTCAGTATAATGGGCATACTTTAGGGTCACAAACATGCTTATGTTCAGCAACTACCAAAAGAGTCAAGGACTACTTTAATTGCTATCTGATGACATCCAAATTAAAACAGAAACGATAACTTGTTGGTGTTATTGTACACACAAAAAAGCAAGTTTCATAACTCTCTCTCTCTCTCTTTTTTTTTTTTTTTTTTTCCTTTCTGAAGGAAAGGAGCATTTGGTGGGAGGATTAGTGTAATAATACCCAATTCCCTAGTCACCACAAGCAACGGCGCGCGCACACACACACACACAATGCTGCTCTACACCTCAGCTGTCATGGTAGCATTCATGAGAGGCTTGTTCATGATATTGTTATGGCATACCTGAAAATGTATGAAACAGCTGATGGGGGGGGGGGGGGGGGGGAAAGAGAGAGAGAAGTTTGTGGTTGGGGGGGGGGGGGGGGGGGGAGAAGTGATTTATGGCTGAGGGCCAAGCTGAATGACTGGACAGTAAGTTCCCCTCGGTCTGGCCTGGATGTTTTGGAAATACGTATTTTCCTAGAATTTGTTGGAATATCTGGGTGTTTAGTTATTTCCTTCCTCCTGCATAACCCCCCTACCGTCAGCAGGGAATAGAATAGTTTCAATGTTTGAAAAGGTGCTTGAATACTCCAGGTGAGTGCCAGATAAGCAAGCAATAAGTGTAAAAAAAGCTGTGGAATTTGAAGTGTAGATGTACAACATGTGTGTTTACATATGTATGTATGTGATGCTGAGTGCTAATTTATTGATAGTGGCAAATGGAGTCTTATTGTCTGATATTTTAGTCTATTTCTGACACGATTTATTGCCAAACATTCAAATCTAACAGTTAAGTATCGACCTACAAATAGTGTTTGTATGTTCCTATGTTGAAGAGTCTTCTTGCATCAGGTGTCTTTGTGAATAGTATTATGTTCTCAAAAAAAACAACAACTCAACATTTGCATCGATCTATCCTGTTAGGTGGGTACATATACACACATGCACGCACACACAAACACTAGAGATGCGGTATCTTACAGGTCTAGATAGAGGGGTGTGGTCATAATAGCATTCCCATGAGTTATATATAAATAACTGACCTTAATCAGGGCACTATTATTATACCAAGTATCGGTAGTGTGAAGCCCAGTGGGCATGCTCATCATCTGTCATTGGTTTACCATGGTAACAAGAAACCATGTGTGTCTCGTTGTGGTGTGTGCGTGTGATCGAGTCAGAAGATTGCATCATAAGGTGGCAGAAATGGCTGACTTACCCAATCTTTCATTGGCAGTGATTGGATACAATGTGCAGTTTTACGATCATGCTCATTCAGACATGTGACTGACTGCACAGTGTGGTGATGGTCGACATGAGACGTGCACATTACAACAATGGAGGTCTTTATTTAGTGGTGTGCTTTAGTACTAATAGCGAGGAGGCTAGGCTAGCTATAAGTAGCCACAAGCAATAGGCAGGTATTTAGGGGGTGGGGCGAGGTAAGAGTGGGGAAACAGTAAATAGCTCTACTTTGCTTATGTATACAGCATATATATAAAGTATATATACAGTGTATATATAATACTTATTACATGAGTCAGAGTGTGATATGGCGAAATATTTCACGAGCAGGCTAATTTGTGACCGGTTTTGGGAAAATCTGCCTAAACGCGGCATCTAAAGTTTTCTAATTTATTCTACCAGTAGGTTGCACGGGACCTTGGGATGCCGTCCTCCTAATTTGGAAGCTGTAGCACAAGCCATCTTCGCCCTACGCACTACAACACTTCAGTATTTTTGCTAAACTTATTATTGCTGATTTCGAGAAAAAACGCCGCGTAAAGGCATTGCTAAGGTCAGGGGGCGTGCCTTGTATTCGTATACTATTACCGCGCGTCTCCGGGACACTATGGACTAAACCGGTTACAGGCAGATTGAAAGAAGTCGAAAAGGCTTAATGCAAGGCTCCTCAAGAAACTATGATGGCGAGAATTGCGTGAGTACGTGGATTATGTAGAATAGTAAGTGAATCAGTTTTTTTTCCCACTGTTAGTGAAAAACCCGCCAATAATTTCTTAGCAACGCTCCGTACACGAGTCCAACCGGCTAGTGTTTCTAGCCTCATAGCGTGAGTTCTAGAGCTCGCCAGAGCTTACAACTGCGTCATAAGCTAGAGCTAACTGGTGTCTATCCATTTTCTGCCATAAATCAACCCATAAGGCTTTACCCGGAGATACTGAAAAAAATTGTTTGCCGCGTTTAGGCGGTTTCACGAGCCAGAGGCGAGTGAAAATAAAGCCTGAGAGTGAAATATCTTGCCATATCACTCTGACAAGTGTAATAAGTGGTTTATTCCACACTAGATATCTTCACTACTGTAGTTAGTACTAGAGGAAGGGTCTCATAGACCCTCAATTATCCGAACACCTCAGGACCGAGGGTTGTTCGGATATTTGAAATGTTCGGATATTCGAAGTAAGTCATTTTGAATGGGGTCTTAATCTCTTATCTATTTAATGCACAACAAAATTCCAATGAATATCATTATAATTCCAAAAAACAAAAACATATGGTGTTCAGATTAGCGAGAGTTTAGATAAACGGGGTTCGGATAACTGAGGGTCTACTGTATGTATAATATATATATAGTAGAAGGTTTGTATTCTAGTTCTGAAGGCAACCAATGCTTGAAAAGGCAAGCTGTCATTTACTGTATATTAATTCTACTTGTTGATAAAAAAAAAAGTAGTATGACTTATATTTTATTTGTACTCAGAACCTGTGGCTAATTGCTGAATGTGTTAGTGAAATTTACATTTTAGTAAGAGGGAGTCCAATGTCATAGCAACCACTCCAAAAAAAAGCCACTTTTTTTTTGTTATCAAAGTTAACTAGGAGTAATTATTTTGTTGTTGCTATTGTTTTGCTTTGTTTTGTATTTTGTTTTGTTTGTTTGGCAAAAGCTGCCATCTGCTTTGAAATGTTACTAATGCTGTATACTCTGGTATACAGCATTGGTAACTCCACTCACAATATTTGTTTGTTTGTTTTTGATTGATTGATTTTATTGCTTGTTTATTATTTATTGTTGTTGTTGTTGTTGTTTTCAATGAGTTGAGGTATTTGTGTGGAGAGTGAGAGTGGTTGGAAAATGTGACAGTATATTGAAAATGCTCAAGTAGTAACTGAGTTAGCACATCCTGTGGCAGCAGGAACTGGAAAGTGACTGCATCACTTGTAGGCTTTGGAGTGAGTGGGTGGGGAGGTTAGCTATAGTGCACACAAGATCAGTTGTGGAAAGAAAAACCCAGCTGTAATTAGATTTATTTGGTCTCGTATTATATATCCATCCATAGTCTGTCATCATCTCGGGAAGGGAAGCTCACTGCCTAAAGATAAGTGGGCATGAAAGCAGTAAAGAAATAATCCTTGAATGCACAAAACAAAAACAACAACTAAATCTCTTAAAGAATTGCATTACTTTTCTTAGAAAGAGAACAAAGAATTTTGAAATAGTCCTAAATACTAGGAAAGTATTACGATAATGGTGAAAGTGACAGATACGCCGCTAACAAAAGTTTGTGTCGTCTATTAGACTCCTTATAGTATTTCTAGAACAAGATGTGACCACTATTTGGAACTAGTGAAAAGCCATTAGCATGAAAGCGTAGTGTTAGTGCTACCAGTTTGTAATACCTTGCTGGAAGACTGAGTCAGACAAAATGAAGCAGATGTAGCTGGTGATGTCCACTCGCCAACTAGCAAGTAGGAAGCCATACATTGTTTGCTTTATAAGTATCACAGCACTTCTTGCCTTTAAATGTACTACTACATATAACTAGTCCAAACAGCCAGTTACCTTTCCATAATGTATTTGACAATGTTGACTTTGGCAAAACACTTTCTGAAATAAATCATTTCTCTTCTTGTGTGAAGTGGGTGTGATTTATATTAAATCCCAATTAATTGTCACTATGGTATATAGCACGTCAGTGGTGACATGCGCACACACGGTCACACATGGTCAATGCAAGCTGATTTCATTTACACGTGCACACACATACCTGCTGCACACGCAGCTTGCTGTTGTTTGTTGTTTGAATTATTCTAAGTCTTGGTTTGTGTTCCAGTGACGCCTCCCGTGCCCCACCCATCTGACAAGGCCTACTGGAGCGAACTCCCCAAAGTCATTCAAGTCCCCAAGAGCCAACCATCCTTAGGACTGGCCATCCTTACTAGAGAAGTAAGTTGTACATAACATAATGGCCAGGGTTTCATACAGAGGGGCCATCCCCGAGATCTCTCTCTCTCTCTCTCTCTTTTCCCCCTTCCCCCCCCCCCCCCCTCCCTCCCTCCCTAGAATATTTGGAAGTTAATATAGTACATTGGCTAAAGTTGGATCTTAGAAGTAGTATGATTATGAAATCATGCACCAAGCATTGATTGGTGTCAAGTATACAGTCATGTAGGGATTTGCATCAGGGTAGTGTGGATGTGTGGGTGTGCAACACAGTGTATCCAACTCCAGTAATAAGTCTCGTAAGAAACCATGATAACAGAGGTATTTTAGAATTATTTTAAATTCAATCATGTATAGAGGTCTTTAATTAGAACATGATCTGGATACTGCCCATGTGTGTCCATGTATTAGCTTTTCTTGTCATGGCTGCAGCCTAGTTTTAGGTAAACTCAAGAAGGTTATTCTTTTTTCTCTTTTGTGGACTGGTGATGGTTGTGAGGGTTTTTTTTAGCATGTCGAGATTCCATGGCAGCGTGTGGGTAAACAACATGCGAAGTGTTTGGCAATTGCACCGGCTTAAATCATCATCACACCGTCTAACACCAGCTGAGCCTGCAGAGAGGTCCTTGCATTATGAATATAATATGTGTGTGCGTGTGTGTGCGTGAGAGAGAGAGAGAGGTCCTTGCATTATGAAGCCTATAATGTGTGTGTGTGTGAGAGAGGTCTTTGCATTATGAAGCCTATAATGTGTGTGTGTGTGTGTGTGTGTGTGTGTGTGTGTGTTTACTGGTGGTGGCTATGATTTCAATGCACATGATGCTGATTCAATGTTTCTCACTCACTGGTGCAGCCATGACCTCGCTGATGATGTCTTGTGTCTCCAATTTACAATCGGCTGGAAATGATTGTCTCATGTGCACGCTCACAATCTGCCTGCCTCTCTCTGATTCACTGAATATTCCATGGCCATTCTGGTCAGACAAAATTACCACTTTCCTGCAAACTCACAATTACGATGTTTCTCCAGTAAATTGATAAAACATACTTGATTTATAGAGTTTAAAAACGACTGAGCTAACTGGAACCTGTTTGCTGATGTTTCACGGTCTCCTAATTTTCACCAAATTTTGTTGGTAAATTTAAATTTTACAGCAGTTGTCAGACACTTGGAATAATCTTAGAATTAATCCCCAAGACATTTATACGTGTACCTGGCTTAGTGGAAGTTGCTCGCTAATAATTATAGGGGTTTGCTGTCTGATTAGCATGTGAGCATGCACTATTCAAGATCTGCAGGGAACAGCTGCAACCAGGCCTTTTATGTACTTATTACCTCGCCATTTGAGATAGGTGGAAGTTGTGGTGGGGAGGGTAAAGAATGAGAGTCCATGAGTCTCCAGCTTGTTGTGGCTTCCCACTGGCAGAGTGATCGCATTCTGACCACCTGTTGCACCGTTGTCTGCCACATAAAATGGATACCGTGTGTATGTCTGTGTGCGTGACATATGACTTTAATTATGATACTTTAATTTTTTAACTGGAGTGGCAGTGCTTACTGGAATTGAGTTTATCCTAATACGGTATTAACCATCGGCATTTGCAATTGTGGGTACTAGCCCGTTTGCCAAGAAATGTGACCACGAACAGCGTTGGTACAGTAGGACTTCAGTCATCTGAACACACTCGGAGAAGTGATTGGATAACTGAAATAGCTGAACACCATAGAATACGTATTTATAAAGCATTAATGAAGGGGCGTGGTCAAGCAATTCTTCATGTCTGCACGTGCTACTATTAGATTTTAGGGTGCTCGGTTAACTGAAGTGTTAGAATATTGAAGTTCGGATATCTGAGTTAATTGTAAATTTATGCTTTGATCATAGTTCTTTCTCCACCCTTTCTTCCTTATTTCTTAGTCATTGGGGATCCACATGATAAAAAATAACGTTTTTGTGTTTTGATCTTTTTTCATGTTTAAATGAACTCCTGCCTATTATAGTTATTTTGAGAGTTACTTGTGGTCATTATTGGAGTTGGTTGTATTGGTTACATTTTGTGCTGTGTTTGCACTCTGTGTTCTCTACTAGAGACTCGTGCATTGCCCTAGTAGAGTTAGTCTACTGGCATACTCCTCCATCTCCACCTAATGATTCCTTAGTTCCAAGCATATTTAGATCTCACGATATGACCAGTCACTCTTTATCTTGCCCCCGTCTTACTAGTCTATTCTGGTAATGGTAATATAAACATATGCAAGTACATACATGGTGAGTTAATAATGCCAGGGAAGTGAAGTGTGGGTTATTAATGAGAAGTGTACACTCTTGTGGGCTATGAGTAGTGTTTATAATCCTTATTTATGATTTTTTTTTAAAAAGGCATATTATAGAAACTTGTTTAAAATCGGGATAAGGTGCGCTGTAGCTCCATCCTATTTGCAAAGATTGGGCGCATTAAGTTTAAATATATGATAATTCTATACATAAGACCTGAGAGTTGCTTCACTCTCTCGCCGATTAACTCTGGAAGTGTCACTTAGGGTACAAGTCTAGATAGTAACACTGATCCCAATCAATAGTTTTTTATTTCTATATTAAATTGTACGTTGATAAATTTAAAAAAATGTTGTCCATTATCAAACACTCGCACATGCATAATTACACAGATGACTCAGAAGTCGGTGTACCCTCGTGTGGTCCTCATCAAATCTTTCAACCCAGACTGCTCGCAGCATCTGAAGAGCCAGCTGGGTCGCTACACCCACATCCAGTCTTACAACGGTGTCCTCCTTGACGGTCTGGACATCAACGAGGTGTCGGCCATCATCCAATCCTCCTCCCACCTCAACAAGATACAGCTGGTCGTCCGCTACATTCATCCTGTCACCACGGCAACCAGTTCCTTGGGGCTGGTCCAAGACATCCCTGGCGTGGGAACTCCCATTACCCCCGCCTCGGTAGACCCCATCAAGGAAACCCTGCCCATTCAGCTCGTGATACTCGGCAACGTCCTCAAGCAGTGCAAGGAACTCTTCAAGCATTTCAGCACTCCTCCCACAGACTTGAACCGAAGCAGCGCCTACTCATCCAATTCCTCTCACTGGAAAACCGAGGAAGGCGTCATGAGGAGCATGTCAACGCCCACCCACTCCACCACTAGCAAGACCTCAGAACTATCTTTCCTCCGCCTCCCCTCGCAGTCTAATCGGTCAGAGACGTCAGGTTCGGGTTGCGAGTCGTACGACAGCTCCGACTTTAACAACGACTACATGGCGCTGGCCAGGTCAGACAAGTACGTGGAGCGTGCATTTGTCCCTTCTTTCCTCTTCAACTCCTGTCCCAGCAGCTCGGCAGGTGTGGGGAGCACTCTCTCGTCTCCAGGTGGCGCTTCCGTTCGCCCGCCGAACTCTGACAAGCAGTACATAGTGAACATGTTCACGCGTCACATGGATCGAAGGTGCGTTCACCTGTTCCTGCGGCAGTGTGGCATCTACATTGTCACGTTCAGTTGCAGTGCCATGCACGACGACCCCCAGATCCAGTTTGAGAACCTTCTGTACTGGATCAGACTTGTCCAAGGCTATGTCACTCCCAATGGTATCAAGAGAATCATTGTGGTGGGCATGAAAGACATCGATATGAACACTCAGGAAGAGCACGCGTCCTTGAAGTGCTTGAGAGATGCTATACAAGAAGCAGACTTCAGCAACCTCTACATGACGAAGCAGAAGAACCCAATCATTATGTTTGACCCCTTGAACCTTCAGAGAAGTCTGGGTGATCTTTGTGGTGCCATTACTCGCTGTATGGACCTGATGATGGGCCGTGCCTGGCACATGGACAAGCCATTCTACTCAAGTGTCTTCCAACCATTCTCTTACCTGAACGAAGTCCTCTGCTATATCAGCTGCTCACAGCAGATCACCATGTCTCCCGATGCCATGCTCACAACTTACAAAAACTCTGACCCCAACTTCTTCGACACTTTGGCAGCCTACTCTACTGCTTCTATCAGCCTCACTCAAAATTGTAAGTTGGGTTTTTAAATAAGAACACACCTTACCAACTAGTGTTACCTATGCATGGGTTTTTCGAATTGACGATACTTACCTATTATTGTTATTATTATTCTTTCAGACTTATCCTGATTTTTTTCTCACACGGAAAATTATATTAGAGGGTGGCAGGGGCATATCTAGTGCTAGCAACAGGGAGGGGCTGAAATATATTTAGGTCAAAGTCACGAGTAGGGGTTAGGGAAAGGGTTTTTGTTGTTGTTGTTTTTTTGTTTTGTTTTTATGCACACTTGCATCAATGTGAAGTGTTGCCTGTTGCTGTGCTGATCATTTTCTTCTCTCCCTTTCTCTTCTCCTTTCTAATCAGTGGATTCCCTTCTGAGACCAGACTTCCTTATAGAGCTTCTGAAAAAACTGAGTCTAGAGACAGATGCCTACAAGGATGCCTTCACACACGACATCCCCATGGTAAAGGGTCTCCCAGTGGTGCTGAGTCCGTGGCCCAAGGCACAGATCATGGCCATCAACAACCAACTCACTGTTCACCAGCAAGACAGCATCATACAGTGGGCAGAAAAGTACGAACTTATGTACAGTCTGGGCTACCACCGTAACCACCAGGTATACTTCATTCCTCTGCTGGCCACAGAGTTCCAGACTGACGAGGCATTCGTCACGTGCGACTGGCCCGCAGGGGATGACGAGGAGCATTGGTATAGCCAGGAGTCTGCTCTTGTGCTGTATGCACGGCTTAACTTCTGTAGCATCCACCATTTCTTCTATTTGCTGATCAAGGAGGCACTCAAGGACGTGGTGGCTGAGCCCCATCATTTCAGGTCAATGCCCAAGTGCTTCATCAAGCTGGGATGCCTGGAGGCTATTCTTCCTATCCAAGTCCCACAGGCAGGCCAGGACATCATGGTGTACATGAAGTACCACATCTTGCAGAACACCGTGGAGTTCAGGACTGTGTGAGGGGATTGTGTGTGTGTGTGTGCATGCCGCATGTTTTGTGTTTTTGAGGGTGGCAGAGAAAGAAGGGTGGGCGATTACGCAGGGAAGGAGAAGGCATAGAGTTTGGTTCACCTGGTGTCTATCATCTTGTTCTGTGGTCCTTGTTCTGTTTGTATGGTTCCAGTTATTTTCTCTTTGAGTGTATTTTGTTAGCAACTATATATATAAAGTGTGTGTGTGTGTGTGTGTGTGTGTGTGTGGCCCTGTGATCAGCTGGACTCTGTCGTGCCCTTAGTAACTGTGGTGTCTAGGTAGTTCTCTTTAGTTCCATTCCATTCTCATTACGTCACTATTTGTCGACTCTAAACTAGTGAGGGTTTTAATTAGCACTCTCTGCTACTTGTCTACAGAATTGACACAGGAAATCACTACATACTTTCAATTACGTTTTGGGAGAGGGAGTGTGGATTTCTTAACTTGAACTGACCACTTGTCTTTAGATTGTTTTAGCAAAGCCTGAACGACGTGTATCCAATTATTATTTTTGCTATTTCAGTCTTGTCATTTTATAAGAGCAGCTTGTGTGTGCTCTGCAACAGTTCTAGTTTAGTGCTGCACAAAGTGCTTCATATATTCATTAGGAGAGTGAGTAAGACAAGACACTCGTATGTCTAGCATACGGACATTTTATTATTTAGCTTAACTAGCTCTCTTCCCATCACTGCTGTAATGAGAGCATCACTAGTCAAGTACTTACTAGATGTACAGCTCCATACGTTGTATGATCTTTTAATGGCTACTGGTCACAAGTGAGTGATTTCACACCTATCTCTAATGGAGTTAGGGTCAATCAACATTAACTGCAGCAAGTCTCTTGGTGCTGATGATTGTCTCCCTATGCACTGAAGCTCATGTAAATAAATTCTCTCTTTTTTTCTTCCTAATAATTATGTAAATGTTCCAAGATAGTGACTTGCTGACGCAGCCAGTCTGTGACGCCAGAACAATACCCAGTTCGTAAACAGTGTTTAATGTAGTTCAACACACGTAGTTGTAAGGCAGCAGAGCAAGAGCATGTATATTCCATCAGCTGCTCCCGTAGTATTATCAGATGTATTAGGTAGTTGCTTACATCTTGCAACAAGAGGCAAGTATTAATTAGTATGTAGGTTTTTTAAAAGTTTTTTGTAATGTGTTTTTTTTTGTTATATATATATAATATATAATATAATATATATATATATATATATAATATATATTTGTTATTTCTTGTTGTTGTTTTTTGTTTGTTTGTTTGTTTGTTTACAGAATGGGCTCTAGTTTGTGTGTTAGAATGGACCCTGGTTTGCATGTTAGAGTGCTAGTTTGTTAGTAGTGATCTGATGCTGGCAGTTTGTACAGATGGTTTCATTTGTCTCATCTCCACCACAGGTGTGGTCTGTTTTTGTTTTTAGAAGTGTGTGTATCGCTCCAGTGAGTGAGATGCACGGTATTTGATAAGAGATTGGACACGCTCGATCCCTTTGCCTGCCAATTATGCGAGTTTGCGTGCGTGCGTTGGTGCCATGTAAACAGCAATTTAAACCCTTTGGCAGTGAGTATTCCCTGGGGAGTGGAGAGGATCCAGTTCACACTCATTTCATACTTCATCTATTGTGCACGGTTTTTAAAATAATTGGGAGAGTTTGCAACCGTGCGCGGCGTAGTTTAAATGAGAGGGTGGGGCGAGAACAATGATTGAGGTCTGTTAGATCTCCGTCTTTCGTTCATCAAGGCTCGTTAAACATTGATTCAATCAGGTGGTCTAATTAAGTTGTGACGTAATTTACCCACTTTCTAGCATAGCTCTGACGTGGCTAACTTGCTTCTTCTTTTACCCTTACTCAACTTTTTTGGTATGTGGCTTTAAAAAAGTGACGTACATAAATATGGTGTTGCGGCTCTCACTGAGATTAAAGACGCTAACTACCCTCATCCGAATTTTTTTGTTGGCCTAAAAATCCTTTGGTAATAATCCAGGTAACTGATCAAACTTTGCAAGGCATTCAGATCACTTTTAAGAAGACATGTGAGGCATTTGGTTTGTTTTTTCTGCTTCGTTGCTCGTGTTAATAAGTATAAAGTTCATTGTAATTGAACAGGTCCTATTTCACATTCATTTAATAGTAAAGTTCTATTTAGGAAAAAAAAAAATATGTGAACTTTTCGGGTCATAGCCAGGTGAATGCGAACATGGGTTTTGGGGTGGCCCCACACATACAAATGCATCTGCCAGTTTGGAGTATTTCACTCACTCATCCTTAGATAAAACTCCAAACTGCACATGTGAAGTTTTAATGATGGTTATGCCGTGAGAAACCGTACAACAGTTGCGTGGAACAATGGTTTCCTACTTGTGTTTGTCTTTTGTTTATTTTATTTGTTTCAATGATTCAGTTAATCTCAGCTGGACGATGATTATGATGATGATAATAATAATAACAATAATAATCTATGTAATAAAACGCTTGTGTGTCAGTAACGACGACAATGTGTATATTCATGAATAATTCATGGCTTAAGCTCGGTTGGTAAAGTGTTGCCTCAAACTGAGTAAAGAGTCATCACATTTTGTAAAAGGCATTTAAAGTAAACTACATTAGAAACTATGACTTATTGTAACTAATAAAGAAGTGAAATCAGCGAAGAACGGACAGAGAAGACAATAGCTTCACAAAGCTCAAGTCCACAATCATGAATAGAAGGACAGAGAGCCTGAGAAACAGGAGAGATAGACAAAGGGAGAAGGGAATCCATGACTCAAGAGGAAAGAGCTGAATAGAGGAAAGGTTAAGGAGAGGTGAGATGACTCAGGAAGAAAGTGAAACTGATGCAACTAAATCAAATTGTAGAGGATATTAAAAATATTATGCCTGCTACTGCATTCATGATTTTCAAAGTTATTACATCAAGTGCCACTGTGTGGCGGGTACTCACTAGTCATAATAATAATAAAGAACAGAGAAAAATTGCTTTTATGTAATATATGAAGACAAAGTTAGTCTGTTTGTGAGCACACATTCTAAGAAAGTTTTTATCATGCTGACTTAAATGAACATTAAGTGTGAACATGTGTTTATACCTTGTAGCACATTTCCCCTCAACTATCAAATTCGAATTTTAACTAAAATGAATCAATGAAAGTTTTAAGTCTGCGTAGACAGCAACACAGAAGTGTGTAGTACTACTGAACATGTAGTACTACACAAAACAACTAAAAGAACGTGTATGGAAGTGGGAGATGGCACTGAGTGAGTGCTCAATTCAGAGTAGGAGTCTGTGTGAATTTTATCCAATCTATATAAGGCCACTGTCTAGAAGTAAAACAAACTTAGCTTTGTACGTGTGGGTATGTTTGTATTAAGTGTGTGTTACACGTAGTTATAGTAACTGGGATAAATAGCACTGAGTGATGTAAATTAGGGGGGGGGGGATACATGTTAGTGCAGCTGTTATATCAATGGGATTAGATTTCAGGTCACCAAGTATCTCTATTATAACTATTCAAAGTTTTTAATCCCTATCTGACTATGAGCTATGTGGAGGTGTGTGCCCCTAAATGCCATTTAAATCAAGTTAACCAACTTCTTTGCTCGGGCTGTGTTTGTCTCTGATGCATTCTAATTAGCTTCCATATCTCCTTACCAAGTGAAATTGCAGATCCAGTCTCAAAACACTGACAAATCCATGGGTGGTTTTGTTTGAGGATGTGATCCTTTGGTTAATTCGGTAACCAGAGCTGTGGTTGACATCACTTGATATGGGAATGAGTTGCCCCTGGGGCAGAATGCATAGCATTGATCAGAGTATAATGTGAGGCGATTGTTGATTCCCTTGCAAGGATTAAAAGAATAATCTGGTTCAGGTACGGTGATAGACAATCTTTTTGTTTTTGCGTTGTCTGTCTGGCACCTCCCATAAACCTTTGCCGCCAGAACTAGAGTATTAGTTGTTGCACATTACATCCCTTTTTAAAATTATCTTCACTTGTTCATTCATTGTCCATATGCCATTTATTTTGAGTGTTTAGGGAGGGATAGTGTGGTTGCATATCAAAGTGTAAGACTTGAAGCAAGCCCACTGGTGAGTGAATTGCTTCTTTGGAATAGATTTACTACTGATTTCATAGTGTTGAGTTCTATTTAGTTACCTGCTTCGTCCCACGTGCCCTTTTTCTGCTCAGGGGTTTATTTAGGGGGGCCAGGGGGCGCTTGCCCTCCCTCCCTACCCCCCTTTGAAATATTCTTAAAAATATGTAAGCAAGAAGTGTAGTTAGAGAGTGAATAATGAAGACGATTGAATTGAAGCTTATCTCCTTCTGTCTTAATAGCATGAGCTCAATCTTGCCCCCTCGTAGATTAATCCCTAAATGAACCCCTGCACATATAACTTATCCCTTCTTGTGTTTATCTACTTATTCGTTGTACGTATTTCCATATGGAGCATTTTTGGGGGGTTTAGAGAGGAAACGGTATGGTTGCATATCAAATATATGACTTGAAGCAAACCCACTAGTGAGAAAATTGCTTCTTAGGAATAGAAATTACTCATGATTGCATAGTGTTGAGTTCTACTTGGTAGCCTGCTTCATCCTACGTGCCCTTTTTCTACTCAGTCCTTGTGTGGCTTCAAGTGAACCTGCCAAAGCCTGCAAAATGGATCACACATCGTCCACATACTTGCAGTATTTACTACTTGAGTGGAATGAATGGTAAAGAACTTGGCTAGACGAACCTTCCGGCAGTTCATTGATTGTCTGTCACTTGGGGATTAGAAAAATGAAGTGAAATCCGAAGAAGCTTACAGGCAGACTTCTCATTAGCAGATAGCCAGTAATGGCACTGACTGTAGATGGGGTCAAGGTCTCTTTCTCACGGGTACTCCGCCCATTTAGTTCCATTTTCACATTCTACTCCCCCTCTTTATTCTTCCTTCCTGATCCTTTGACTTCAAAAAGCCACGTCATAATTGCTAACTAGCAAAGTCCTGGCTGTGCCAAGAGTAGAGTCTCTGGGGTGAAGATGACCCTTTTATCACAACACTCAATGCATGCACTACATAACAGCATGGAGACAATGACAGAGAGAGAGAGAGACATATACACAACACCGGCCTTTTAATTTTTCACCATGCTATTTCTATCACAGTATTTCTCTCACTTTTTTTTACCCCCTTTTTTTTTTTTAGGTATACATTCAATCTGAAAAATGGTGAATTCTATCAGCTACATAGTGTATTGGGTGGGGCTGGGATGAATTGAGGCTGTGTTCAGGTATCACTGGAACAAGCTTCTGGATTACAGTTCCCTCAACAGGCCAATCAACTGGCCACACATGGTCCCTGTACATGTGTGCATGCGTGTGTTCATGCCCAGGCGGACGCCTCACTCTTGAGAAGACTTTATCCTGTATTAGTGGATTGTTTTGGAGTTGGTTGCATGAACCATAAAATTACAACTAGAGTGTCTCTCTGGCTGTTGAATAGTTTGTAGTGATAAACGTGTTAATAACAACCACACGATGACATCATCTATCATCTTCTTTTCTTTGACTTGAAACATTTTTTGAAACTCATCTCATATCCATGCAGTAGATCTATTTATAAACACCAATAATAACCTCCTATTCATTCGTTTGTTGACCTCGGCACTTTGGTATCCATAACTTCTTTTCAAAACCTCAGCTTCCATCTCAAGTGATCAAACAAACGATTCTATATGTTTCTTCCCTGGTACGCGTGTACGAGAGCTCTCCCACATTGTGCCGCCAGCCCACTCATTGCTGAATGTGCAGAGATTGTTATGGTGACCGGTTGTCTGTTCAGAATTGCAGCATGTGGTGTTAGCATTGCTGGGTAATTGGCTCATCCTCAAGCCACTGGACTCTGCAAGTAACTTTGCCATACCACTGTGCTAATGGAAGCTGGTTGTGTGATCACTTGCTAATAACCGGCTTCCTAGAGTCTGCACCTTGATACCTTTATTGTTGTTTTTGACTGGTAGAGCAAAGAGAAATGAGGAGTGTTGTGCTGGTTTTTTTTTTTGTTGTTGTTTTTTTTTGTTTTGTTTTTGTTAAAAAAAACTCTATTCTTTTATTACTCAGTAATACATTTTCTAGCTCATAGTTGTTCTGCTTACTTGATTTTCAGATGTTACAGTTAATCTAAATATTTGTTCTCAATGTGTTAATCCCTACAATATATTGTGATATTGAATCAAGGAGTGTGTGTGAATGTGTATGTTTTTGGGTTAATTCAATTTACTAACCTATAGCTAGACCCAACACAAACAGTTCCATGCAATGCTCCCCTCCCCCTGCTACCGGCACCACTCACATGTGTCCACTCCCACTTGTTTTCTATCACATCGTGAAGACCATAACAGTGCCAGTGGGACACTATTATGTGTAGGGGTTCACTGTGTGTGCTCTTCCTCTCTCTCCCTGCAGAGGTGAAAATAAAGAACTGTACCTCTACTACGCTGCCAATCACATCCTGAAGGCGTCCTTTAACCAGTCCAGGCATCGCCAAGTCCTGGGAGGGTTTGCCAAAGCTGTCACTTTCTGTCTTCCCTGTGAAACCTACAGTCCACGTCTCGTGGAGAGTTCCTTGGGGAAGCTGTGTCAACTGAACCAAGCCAGCAACAACAGGGACTCCTTAGATGGACCGGACCACGACCTTGTGCTGAAGATGACCCCGGTAACCAACAGTAAACTGAAGGAGTGGACTTCAAGCAGTATCGAAGCCAAGAATAAAGTAAGGGGGTGGAGTGGTAGCTATGGACACCAATAGCAGAGCTTGTGATGTTTAAAATTGAAAGAATAGATGTTAAAATTGAAGGAATAGATGTAAACAGTGAAAGTATTTGGGGTGGTGGAGGAGAAGGAAGGGGGAGGGAGTTAGTAAACACATTTGAAGTCCAAGAGGTGTTTACAATACATCCACACTTAGGCTTAGTCTGACACTATCTCATAGTAATTAGCTATCGTTGCCACATAAGCTCATCTCATCCCCCATAGGATTCCACTGTATGGCTGCAATCTTTCTTGAGTGACAACAACAGACTGAGTTGTGGGTTAACGTGCTGGCATTGCTCTTACTGTTTTTAATTATGTGTAATTTCTACAACCCTCAGCAGTTACAAATGCTTGTTTGTTATTCAAATATTTTGGTGTCTGGTGCATTCGAAATTTTTTTTATGTATTTAAAATTACATTGAGTTGTATGTTGTTTCTGAGAACTAAACAATGATTTGTGTGAACAAAAAAAGGGAATTATTTTACATTATCAGGACTTAGTGAACAATTGAACTTTTAGCAACGTTTATTTTGGGCACCAAACTACTGACTATAATTTGAGAGGGGCACAAACTTTTTTTTCCTTTTTTCTTTTTTTCTTTTCTTTTTTCCTTGATAGGATCATCCTGGTAATTAGGTTAATAGTCTGTATTATATACAGCAATATATTTGGCACCAGGAAAGCAACACCTATTAGTAATGGTGTCATTGTCAAGTGATTGAGATCACACTACCTGGTGAGCACTGCTCTATTTTTCACGCATGACCAGGATGTGTTTCACATTGTCTCCGTTAGCACTGACTGGCGGTTGCCAGTGGCACAAGAGGCTTGATAACTAGTGGGGAATTTGTTTTTTGTTGAAGTTCCCTTGGTGTGGGTTTATTTTGATCAGTTGAATATTAGTCATTCTCTCTTAATGAAGCACCACGGTGCAAACCCTCAGCACACACAGTCTCCTTTATTGCTGACTTATGAGAGTGACAGGTGGTGTCTTCTGGAAAGCAAGATACTGTATATAACAATGATCACATGCAACGTGGGGCTTTTCATTCTTCTTGCCGTTTTCTTTGACTATCCAATAATTCAGGCAACAAGCTTAGTCAAGCATTAAAACTTTATATCTCATTTTTTGTGCAGGCCATATGTATTTAGGAATTTTTCGCTTTAATTAGGAACTATTCAATGTAATTACAATTTCCTCCTTATTTCTATTTCATATATGGGCTAGTTATTGAGGGGGAATGTCAGTGATTAATGCGATGTGTCCAGTGATGTGAAGTAGACTGGGCTACGAATCCATACCTTCTTGTGTCATTAAGAATGTCTCTGTGTGCATTGTGCACAAGGTTTGCTGCAAGCTAGTGGGCTACAGCAAAGTATAAGTATTGCTCTCCATTACACTTGCTCACTTCTGGCTATACTAACACTAACTTCAAGGATAATTGGGGGTGGGGGTAAAAAAATGAAAAACATACATTAGCTGTTGTCAGTCTTGCATATCTACTATATTTAAGTTAGTATCTTAAATATGGTGACTGAAACCTCCTTATCACCCTTAGCAAATGGTTGTCATGCTTTCTTGAAGCCTCTCTACCTTAGCAATATTTTTTTAGATACAAAGTACATGTTCTTCCGATTTGAAATCTCCCACTCCTGTTCATGCTAACCATCACCAGTCATACCTTTTCCACTTAGCTATCTAATGATCTAATTATGTATATTTCTGAACGCATGGGAAAATTGTTGTTCTTAATTGTATTTGGATATTTTTCATTCCACATTATTATATTCTGTGCCATATTAGGAAGCATAGAGATGCATATTTTCAATCAGACAGATATGAAAGCTATGCAGCAAAAAAAAAATTGCTTTAGAATTCTAGTCAGTTATTTAGACAAGTAGTAGCTGAGGGTGTCTGTGAACATATTCCTGCACAGGCTGCACTGTAAGTATAACTCTGGAGTTGTGTTTATCAACATCTACATAAAAAAAACTATACAACATTTATTTGCAGCTTTTCTAGTAACATTTATCCATGTAGAATTATAATTTTTATATTTTTTTATTGACTCGCCACAAAACTTATTGAGTCTAATAGAATTGTCTTGATTCCGTGCCTTTTTTTTTTTTTTTTTTTCCCTCCGTAGATCCCGGAAGAGTACTGTCAAGATTGGGGCCGTCGTCTGTGCACCGGTGAAGACAAGTGGGCGTTGGTCGGCTCCAAGCTGAATCTCCTGGATAATACTGAAATAGACTTCTACCGTAACAATCCATTCCGAGGCAGCAATGGGAGACTGGTGCTCCTCAAATGGAGTGAAAGTAACACATTGACTTTCAAAGACTTGACAGACGTTCTGCGTTGTATTCAGTTGGATATATTGGCCGATGAAATTGACAGCTTTTTTGAGAGGAAGTTTGAAAAGGAATCTTCCAACACTTCCATCTAATATAGTAGATTATTTTTCTGTTTTATAGCCTCTTTTTGTTTTGCATACAACTTGTTTCTTGTCTTCTTTACTTATCATTCATTGTACCATTAATCTAACTAAAAGTGAAATTAAATACTGCAAATTTCATATTTTTTTGTGATACATTTCCAGATAAATATTCCATTGGGCAATATTGGGAATTATAACTTAAATAACATTGCTGTTAAATTTGCATAAAGCCTCAACAATGGAGAAAAGTGATTTGCATACATGAGGAATGTCAATGTACTGATAGTGACCATCAAGTGAAGAATACGTCATCTTCGTAATTAAACTTCATAGGACTTGGACCACCTTCATAGCCATACTTCATTGCAGTGGGACTAGCCTCATATTTGAATTCAATTGAATGTGGGCTGAGCAAACACTTGTCATGGTCCACCACTACGATGCAGCAGGTCTGCCGCCCGGGAGACAACGAACCTTCAGAATCTGCTAGTGAACCACACGAACCCAGTGACTCTTTCTTACGAGATTCCAGAATGGGGTAATTGGACTCGTGGTTCAGATACTTTGATTTCTTTTGTTGTTGATGTTTTCTGAGCCCTTTCTCAAATTCCTTCTCCTCTTCCCAAGTCTCCTCTGCAATGGCGAGTACATCAGGCTGTACACTGGACACAGTCACACGAGGAATAATGGGAGAAGAAGAAGATGAGGGGGAGACCGGAGAGCCTGGTGAGACGGGTGCTGCCTCTTGCGTGTTAGATGGGATGATGTAATGATGTGAATAGTGAAGGTTTCCGACACACTTCTGCATGTAACTGATTTCAGAAGTCAGTCGATCTAATCTCTCCTGTAAAACAGCGTCTTCTTCAGACAGCTGTGCCTACAAGTACAGAAGAGAGGAGGAAGTAGAAACACAACTCTTAAAAGTGTTGACAAGTGTGATAATCTGGTGTAACAAGCTGTTAGGGACTTGCTAAAGTCATTTCTAAGAAGTGTAAATGCACCAAAGAAATGTTGTGAAATATCAAGCCACCTCACGCCTACGATCTTGAACATTAAAAATACATTTTATATGTAGGACCTACTTCCCTTTTATAGCATTTCACAGAATGCACATGCAGTACTAATCCTTCACAAAGACCATTGTGTAGCTAGCTAAGAGATATCACAATGGTTATCGAGTACAGTGACAATAAACATACCAATTGGGACTTGATTTTGGCAAATGCATTGTCCATTTGATAAGCAGCAGCAGATGACTCTTGTTCCAGGCTTATAGAATCTGATCTGCTCCTCCCAAATCGAGCAGAAGATGGTCGAGACCTAGTCAGAGTTCGAAGAGACTTTCTTTTCCCTTGTACCTGTAGTTGAGCCGTTGTTGAGACAATGCTACCGTGGAGACTTGCACTTCTTGGTCTCTGGTTGGAGTGAGTGGAGTGAGGAGGGGAAAGATTGCTGGAATCTGCAGTAAAAAAGCGAGCATGCATAACTGATACTAAATAACACAAAATTCCCGTTTACCTAGCTACTACCATATAGCTAGCTATACATGTACAAAATTGGGTGCAATGGTGGGAAGTTGTACAAACAACCACCATATATACCTTCATCTATTATTCCATTTTGAGATTCTAAAGAATTACAAAATTTTGGACTCCTCATGGCCATCTCTGCAGATAATGTCTGCGTTGGCAATGAAGAAGTGAAGAAGCTTCTTTCTTCTGTAGAGTGAGCCGGATTGGGTGACTTTAGAATAGATTTTCTCCTCCAGCCAAAGTGGAATGGACCACTCTCAGGACTGTTTGTACGAAATATTTCCATTTTTCAGTTCGCCCACAGAAACTAGACCGTTCTAACAAGGCCGTACTTCCACGCTGAACAAATCCCGATCTTTCTTATATTCGCTGCATGCTTCTCTCATTACGCACTTGCGTGCGCAATTCCGGAAAATGCCCCCCCCCCAACGCTTTCATAAATATTAAAAAACAACGACAACCTAACCCACCATGAGTAGCCCTCTGATGTAATAGCTTTTGTAATATAAACCCCTTACCAAAACAGGACTACTTTGGAGTGATTAGGTAAAGGGACTACTTCAGAGACAACAACATAATTATTCACACACATGTACATCAAGTGTATCCTAGCTGTATGTCAATGACAGAAATCAATGCTTTGAATATAACCTCATCATATAACCAGGATGAATATAAGAGCAACCCTGACTTGGATACATTCTAAGTAAGATTAATTATAACTACGCCCCAATCTTCCTTTTATTTGAATCATGGTTGTTCACTTTCTAGTAATGTTATGAGCTCTCCATTCACACAATGTTAATTTTGTAACTTTCTAAGAGCAATGGGCTCAAAGATTTAGTCCCACTAAATATTACACATATCTCCAGCAACCATGATTATAATACTCATGAAGATCTTTTCCATTACATCATGATTATTGTTCAAATTTTATGGGCAAAATCCTCGAGAATTCTATGCTGTGTCACACTTGAACTATTACAAAGACTTCTATGATTAAATTGACGATTTAAGAAAGGAGTTTCACAACATTGAATATATGCAACTCTGTTTGCCAGAACTATGTGCAGAAACTGATCTGCATCATTTTGTCTGCTAGTAACTGGCTCTGATGGCTCATGGTGGTCACTGCTAGTGTCCCCAAGAGCTTTTCCTCTCAAAATGTGTAAAGCCATCAACATGCCAGTCAAAATTATTGCCCGCATTATTCACATTACTAAAAGATGTATTGACTTTACTGTTAATAAAAAGACTGCAGACCTCTATGATATTTAAATTCCACTCAATTTCGCCAGCATCCAGACCCACTACTTTTTTTTTGTTTGTTTGTTTGTTGAGGATTTAGGGAGAAAAATGGTCTAAGGAGGAATGGTCTGGGCATATTGGCCATCAACAGCTATATCTAGCTTTGCATTAAGTACCATCGGAGTTATCAGCAGACCAGAAGATTGCAGACATCTCCTAACCATGTGCGTGACAAGTATTCTTTGGGAAAAATCTGGAATCTCACACCCCATTTTTCAGCATAATAGGTTCAAGTCAGTTATATAATCTAAAGGATTTCTATATAAATTGAATATGTCAATTAATATTCAGTAGCTAATTCTGTAGTAATACAATAGAACTTCATCTTTAAATGAAGCATATGGTCAACATTGATGACTCCACAGCCACTATAAAGATAAGTGATTGAGTTCAGACTTACAATAGTATTTATACTTTATAACATAAAGTAAATATGTAGAATAGTTTGACTTGCTCCATGTCTACTTGCACTGGGCTGTGAACAAGACACAGTCACTTAATATATTCATCAGTTCGTTCAATATAAGCTCCTTCCTTCCTTCTTGCAAGCAGTTCTGTTCTCTATAAATCACTTCAACATGTCACACTTGATGTGTGAAGCTCTGAATGATGTGGAAACAGAGAAACTTTATTGGATGATTATGATGAAGTTGAACGAAGATATCTGGAAAGAAATTGGGCACGCATTAGATTATTGTATTGGAAAGAATAACCTCAATTTGAGGCGAGTGGTAAATTAGAAAGCATTAATTCTAAATACTCATTAGCATATAATATGTATCTACATCACTATGAAGCTACTGTGAGTCTATTGTATAGCTTTGAAATAAGGGGATAATACCTCATCAGAATTGAAGTTAAGACTACAACAAGTTACGCAGAGATTTGGAATTATATGAGGCCATATTTTACAGTTAGCTAAATAAGAATAAATAATTTTTCTCTTACGAAAACATTTGAACTATGAATGACAAATTTTATAAAAAATAATGTAGAACAATAAAGAAGCTGCAAGAAGTATATATTTATTGGAAATACAACATAGGGTGGTTGAAAGATAGATGGTTAAACAATTAAGTTTATACTATTCAGTATCCACGGACATTGTCTCTTAAATTTAGCATTAATATTTACGGATAGATTCCCATTAGCTACATGCATGTTCCAAACCCACATATAAACCAACAAATAAAAAACAATGGCGAGTGAGGGCCTGTTTAGCGTGTTACATAAACTGATAACCATTAAGTTTAGCAAACAACCATAGATGCTTTCTTAACTCAACTTTCCACAGTAGTGGTAGCTCAGATGCTGTCGGCAATCTATTTTTATATCATTCCATATGGTGTATGTAACCTTACATATAGAAACTTGTACAATAGTACGTTAACTGTCAAATCAGATTGCTCAATCCTTGGTGAATAATCCATTCGCCTACAAGAGGTACAAGTACGTAATCAAAATTAGTTTTTGTATGTATTCTATAGCCTAGCCCATGGTACAAGTTGGTTGCACCCCTCTGTTGTTTGGTATGGGATTTACCACATCTCAGGGAGGTAGGTAAATCCCATACCAGTCAAATGCCAAATATTTTACAGGTTTTTCTGATCAGGGTGTGAATTAGACTTGTTAAAAAAAAAAATCAAGGTTTGCAGTAATAAATTCAAAAGTGACATTCATTTTGTTTAGGAGTGGATATTACATTTGTCCAGGCTAGATACCTTTCACAATGTATTATGGGTATTAATACACATTCAAGCTGAACGCATGCCTGTAGTTATAGTTACCACCTAGCTCACCACAGCTAGTTTCTGTACAGCTACCTTGTGAAAGCTACCAAACCAGGGGTAAGAGCAGTGCTACCAATAATGCTGGGGGTATGGGGAGCCCAGACTCACTTTATACTGAGAATAAGTGACTGACTATGGCAGTGAAGGATGATCTAGCATAGAATAAATTATGATTATTACCTCAGCTGAGTGGTAGATGGCAACATAATTTCACTCAGGCTTTATTTTCCACTCCTTCCTCTTAAAATAAATTTAGCTTGCTCTGTTGCACCATATCACACTTTGACTAATGTAAATAAGTAGTATATGAATAATACTATGTATAGAGTAATATATATATATGTAGAGAATATATAGAAGAGTATGCCGAGTCAGAGACATATGGACAAATATTTTTAGAGCACGCAAAATATTTTTCACGAGGCCAAAGGCGAGTGGGAAAATGTGAGTGAGAGTAAACATATCATTCCCATATTGACGACGAGTGTGATAAGTATTTAGTGCTTCTTTGAAAATTTTTCTAACGGTTACAATACACTTTTCATTGATTTTATCGCTACGCGCGCGTACAAGGAGCGTAAATATAACAACGTACAATATGGGAGAATACAGAACGCTCGCGTTGAATGCGGAAATATCAAGTAAAAAGATCAAAGCTGAAAAGAATATATATATATAATTATATTATAATACTTATAGCCACGAGTCAGAGTACAATAGGGGAAAATATTTTACGAGCACCGCAAATATTTTCCCGCGCCAAAGGCGAGTGAAAAATGTGGCGTGAGTAAAAATTATCATTCCCATATTGTACGACGAGTTGATAAGTGATTTATTGCTTCTTTGAAATTGTCTCAACCGGTTACAATACAATTTTCCATTGATTTTAACTCGCTACGCGCGCGTTAAAGGAGTACCAATATAAACCGTAAATATGGGAGAATACAGAACGCTCGGCGTGATGCGAATATCAAGAGTAAAAATATCAAAGCTGAAATAATTATTATGCGTTCTTGTATATTATTTAAGAATTTTTGAATTCCTTTCCGTTCACCCATAGCAGGATCTATTGTAATTGTTCTTCCCTCACCACCCCTTGATTCCCTTTTTCTTTTTTTGTGCAGTCAGTGTAACCCTCTTTACAATAGTACATTGGGTCGTATAGTGTGTCCCCTTCTTTTCCAGATTTTACTCGCTACGCGCGCGCTACAAGGAGCGTACAATATAAACCGTACAATATGGGAGAATACAGAACGCTCGCGTGATGCGGAAATATTCAAGTAAAAATATCAAAGCTGCAATAAATTATTATATATATATATATTTTTTTTTTCCCCCTTCAAATAAATAAGTCACTGCATCTAACTGATGTAGTAACCCACTACAATAGACTTGGGTCGTTAAGTGCCCCTTAGTGTTTTTTTTTTTGGTTAAGTGAAGGTTGTCTTCCTGGCTTTTAACACTTTATTAAACATTCCATGCATCTCGTATACTTCTGATTGACGCTTAGCCCCAGTTTTTAGGTTACTACTCACTGAGCACCCATTTTAAGTGACCATTTCCTTACTGTAGTTATAAGCAGGGGCACAACAACCCACGTCTACTGTAACATTAGAAAGAAATAATGTGGTGAGATTTGAACTCAAAGTTGCACTATGGCCATAAGAGTTGTACAACTAACCAATAACATTGACTGGTAGCAGGATTCGAAATGCAAAGATTCAGTGACTAAACTTACTATGAGAGGATTAAAGAGTTCTATCTGATTTTATTGATAGACATATCTGCCACTGGAGTAAACATGTTGTATGTCAGATAAGTGTGGAGTCATTGAGCAGTATGCTTCAATTGCACCACACAAGCTCACCCAGCTCATTGAAAATTATACATGGTAACAGACTTCAATGTGCTCTAAGTTTATTGAGTTACTGCAAACAACTTTGACTGGCCTCATTAAATGTGCTTCGTCTTTGTACACCAAGACTCCATGCTCAATATTCATACGTGCAATGTCATCTGCGTATTTTTTATCAGCAACTCCATGGAGGGCCAATTGTGACAGTATGATTCCCATGACTAGAATGTACTTCATGTTAGTTCAAAGTAGGAAATCATAGTTTTCACTTCCTGGTGCATGCATGGGGATTCCAAGGGGATTATAGACACATTAATATGTGAAATCAGTGTAATGAACCAATCGCTGCCACTCAATATGAGAATATCAGACAACTGCGCCTGCTGGGCCCCAAAGGCTGAAGATGGCCCGTGAACTATTTTGCCATTAAAAAGAATTATGGTACTACAGTTAGCGTAATTAACTATATTATTTTACTATTTTTATTATTGTCTTGCTTGGTTATTGCATTTTATTTTATTATTATGACTTACTTTCTAGGTTGGGGGGGGACTTTAGAAATTTCCAGAGCCAGCCTAGTTATATTAGCTAATTAGGTCTATTATTGTTAGCTAAAGTTGTAAAATGCCATTGGTGTTAGAAAAAGATGAAGATCATAAAAGTATGTCCAAGGTACAGAACCACCTGATGGATGTTGGTAAGATTATATGTCTACCTGCTGTTCAAAACAAATGCGTATAGCCAATATATTTCAGAGTGATATAGCTGTCATTTAGCTAGCATCATGTTGTAATACAGCCACACTTAAACTTTTTGCTGTTAAATATAAAAATTATGTGCTTGTCAAAGCTGTGTTTATTCCAATTCCTTTTTCTTCACTACTATAGTTGGCATGTTTTTTTTTTTTGCAAGGATGTGGATTTCATCTTTTATCACACTTAAGCTGTTAGCAGTTAAATTGAGTGCTTGTCAAAGCCATGTTTATGCCAATTCCTTTTATTCACTACTATAGATGCTGTTTATTGTAAGGATTAGGACCAACTCTGGCTGCACTCCACATCACAACTGTATTTTGTATGTACTACTTAAATTCTATCATTTCATTAATTTTCAGATACATATTATTATAAATAATATAATGTATAAATGAAACAATTGATTATTTTATTCAACAAGAAAGTCTAGTATTGTAACTTTAGCTACAAGTTAACAGGGCTGTACTGCTGAATCTTGTGAATTTCAGAATATTTCTTGGCAGTAGGTAGAATCGACTGCTTTTAATCTTGTCTCTTTAGAACGCCTGATCAGTTTCCATCTGCTGTACATTATATGCGCGTAAGAAACATAAATATAATTGAAAATAGACGAGATGAGCTATACAGCGCCCGAAAAACTCCATAAACTTCACTAAATTTCTTTCTTTCAATAGTTATAGTATTAATGCGCACCTATGCTACCACCCCTTTTTCCCTTGCAACATCGTGCCAACTCAACTCGGACATACTATGACATAAACATCGAGTATGTTGACGTGAGTAGAAAGATTCGATAGCTTCTAATTTAGCTAGTACCAAATCCAGTCATTACCTCGAGAAAATATAGGATTATTGGCGAGCGAGACACTTACAGGGGTAACACAATCGAAAATCGGGGATGTTTGTTTATTGGCGAGCGAGACAGTATTAGGGGTGGTTAATGCAAAATCGGGTATATGTTATTGGCGAGCGAGCGAAGCGAGCGAGACAGTATTAGGGGTGGATAATGCAAAATCGGGTATATGTTATATGTTATAGTTATAAACCAAAATTGAGGTTTGTATGCGATTTATAAACTCCGAGACACGAGGGCGCAGCCAGAGTGGCGAGGATTTATAAATCGAAATACAAACCTAATGATTTTGGTTTATAACTATTTTATAGCCAGAACACAAACAACGAGCAAAGTATAGCGTTAGCTATCTTAGTAATTGTATTAAAGTACCCAAACTCTTCATTATTCCATTTTGCTTTGATCTGCCTTCTACCATAATTATGGTTGCTAAGAACTATATCAGACATTTCCCCGCTAATACATTTTCTTACGAGCATACCAGACTGTATCAGATTTATAGTTCTTAACGACAAGCGTGGTCGCTCGGGTAACGGGCTATAAATATATATGTATGTATGGATGGTACGTATGCTCTTTAAACGCGCGCGCGGGGAACTTTTTTCTCCTAAAAACACGGCTATTTAGGCTTGACTCCAGTTTATTCTGAAACTACAGCATTAAGCAAACCTTACTTTATACTTAAGCTCCAAAGTATGAGAAAATTCCTGCTAAAACGCTTGTTTTCAAGACACAAAAAGTTGATTCGACCGGTTACTATGGCATTAAAGACCCTTTTCCAGACTTCATTTCAAAACTTCGCCGTTTTATGGGGGGATACGGAGTGCCGGTTGTTGGTTGTCAAGAGCCGTTGGTAGTCAGAATACCGTAGTATTAATGCTATGGAAGCTACTACTTCTCGAGGGAAGCTGAGATAAGTACGTAATTCCATATTTGTTAGCTAAATATGCAAAATTAACTCTGGCCTTTCTTTTTTGTAGCTAAGAGCTAGTCAACAGTGACTGGTAAATTCAAATAGTCAGATTGGCTCAAATTTGGTACTACAAAAGCTACCACTGCTCAAGAAAATGAGGTAAGAAAGTAAATTGGTATTTGTGTGCTAAAATGATTGTCTTTTGTTTTTGTAGGTGAGAGCTTGTTGTCAAGAATTCAAGGTAATTCAGATGGTCAAAGTAACTTCAATTTGATACTACAGAAGTTATCAATACTCAAGAATGAGGTAAGTAGTAATTCCGTATTTGTTGGCTAAAATTACAAATAATAACACTGGTTTATTTTTTATCGTAGCTGAGAGCTTGTTCAAGAGTTACTGGTGATTGAGATTATCAGAATGGTTGATGTTTGATACCACAAAAGTTACCATTAATTGGTAAGAGAGTGATTTTGTATTTGTTTGCTGAAATCAAATGTCATAACTGCTATTATAGTGTTTGCATGAAGTAAGCTAAAACATAGTAACATTTTATGTTACCTAACTATCAGGCTCGCTTGCCATTTGTGCTCAAGCACACCACTAGTATATATATATGTATGTATGTATGGATGGTACGTATGCTCTTTAAACGCGCGCGCGGGGAACTTTTTTTCTCCCAAAAACACGGCTATTTAGGCTTGACTCCAGTTTATTCTGAAACTACAGCATTAAGCAAACCTTACTTTATACTTAAGCTCCAAAGTATGAGAAAATTCCTGCTAAAACGCTTGTTTTCAAGACACAAAAAGTTGATTCGACAGGTTACTATGGCATTGAAGACCCTTTTCCAGACTTGATTTCAAAACTTCGCCGTTTTATGGGGGGGATACGGAGTGCCGGTTGTTGATTGTCAAGAGCCGTTGGTAGTCAGAATCTATGGAAGCTACTACTTCTCGAAGAAAGCTGAGATAAGTACGCAATTCCATATTTGTTAGCTAAATATGCAAAATTAACTCTGGCCGCCTTTCTTTTTTGTAGCTAAGAGCTAGTCAACAGTGACTGGTAAATTCAAGTAGTCAGATTGGCTCAAATTTGGTACTACAAAAGTTACCACTGCTCAAGAAAATGAGGTAAGAAAGTAATTTTGTATTTGTGTGCTAAAATTGATTGTCTTTTGTTTTTGTAGGTGAGAGCTTGTTGTCAAGAATTCAAGGTAAAATTCAGATGGTCAAAGTAACTTCAATTTGATACTACAGAAGTTATCAATACTCAAGAATGATGTAAGTAGTAATTCCTTTGTTGGCTAAAATTACAAATAATAACACTGGTTTATTTTTTATCGTAGCTGAGAGCTTGTTCAAGAGTTACTGGTGATTGAGATTATTAGAATGGTTGATGTTTGATACTACAAAAGTTACCATTAATAAGGTAAGAGAGTGATTTTGTATTTGTTTGCTGAAATCAAATGTCATAACTGCTATTATAGTGTTTGCATGAAGTAAGCTAAAACATAGTAACATTTTTATGTTACTTAACTATCAGGCTTGCTCACCATTTGTGCTCAAGCACACCACTAGTTTGTATATATGTTGTGACGTACGCATGTCATTTTGTACTTTGACCCTTGCGTTATTGTGTTAGTTACGTGGTCGACCCCTTCCCAAATTGCACTAAACAGAATCCTCTGGTTTATCGATCTGTACCCGTATCACCCTAGAAATTGAATTGTTTACTGTTTTGAATTCTTTTGCGGGTGCAGTTCAAACTTGAAAACTTAAGGGACTTCCATTTCTATTCGAGTTAGTGGCGGTGGTAAGTCAATGCGCTCTTTGTCATGGTTATAAGCCGTGCCCAACAGTATTTACTTGAAAATACATTGTCCACTAGACTACCGCGAAGGTAAGTCTGTGTAGGTGCATGTCCAGTTGTGTCAAAGCATTGTGTGTTACAACCACTACTTAGCTAAATAATATCACAAAGAAAACTTTTAAATAACGTGTATTGTTTTGTTGTTGTTTTTTTCCTTCCAAGCAGTTGCAGAGAGTTGTTACTATTGCACTGAAATCCCTTTACCCTGTATGCTATATTTAAAAACTGGACCTTATTTTCAGTAGCTTCAGTGTTAGAAGTCAAAATCATTCATATAAAAATAGTATAGTCTTTAGGCTCGCTCGCCATTTGTGCTCAAGCACATCACTAGTATATATATATGTAGGTATGTATGTATGGATTGTACGTATGCCCTTTAAACGCGCGCGCGGGGAACGTTTTTTCTTAAAAAAACACGGCTTTTTAGGCTTGACCCCAGTTTATTCTGAAACTACAGCATTAAGCAAGTCTTACTTTAAACTTAATCTCCAAAGTGTGAGAAAATTCCTGCGAAAACGCTTGCTTTTCAAGAAACAAAAAGTTTATTCGATTGGTTACTATGACATTGAAGACCCTTTACCAGATTTAAATTCAAAACTTCGCCTTTTTCCCGGCTAAGTGCGGCTTGTTACTAGTTGTCAAGAGCCACCTGTAGTCAGTACTAAGAGAGCTATCACTACTTCTGAAAAGTGTATGTAAGCACATAAAGTATTAATGCTAAGGAAGCTACTACTACTCGAGGGATGCTGAGGTAAGTACGCAATTCCATATTTGTTAGCAGCTTAATATGCAAAATAACTCTGGCCTTTCTTTTTTATAGCTAAGAGCTTGTTGTCAACAGTGACTGGTAAATTCAAATAGTCAGAAGGACTCAAATTTGGTACTACAAAAGTTACCACTGCTGAAGAAAATGAGGTAAGAAAGTAATTTTGTATTTGTGTGCTAAAATTGACTGTCTTTTGTTTTTGTAGGTGAGAGCTTGTTGTCAAGAATTCAAGGTAATTCAGATGGTCAAAGTAACTTCAATTTGATACTACAGAAGTTATCAATACTCAAGAAGGATGTAAGTAGTAATTCCATATTTGTTGGCTAAAATTACAAATAATAACACTGGTTTATTTTTTATCGTAGCTGAGAGCTTGTTCAAGAGTTACTGGTGATTGAGATTATCAGAATGGCAGATGTTTGATACTACAAAAGTTACCATTAATAAGGTAAGACAGTGATTTTGTATTTGTTTGCTGAAATCAAATGTCATAACTGCTATTATAGTGTTTGCATGAAGTAAGCTAAAACATAGTAACATTTTATGTTACCTAACTATCAGGCTCGCTCACCATTTGTGCTCAAGCACACCACTAGTTTATATATAATTATGTTTGGACGTATGTATGTCATTTTGTACTTTGACCCTCTGTATTTTTGTGTTCGCTCGGCGTTCGACCCCGTCCCAAACGTCACTAAACAGAATCCTCTGGTTTAGCGACCATTACCCATATCACCTTAGAAATTGAATTGTTTACCGCTTTGAATTGTTTTGCGGGTGCAGTTAAAACGCAAAAACTTATGGGAGCTCCATTTCTATTCGAGTTAGTGGCGGTGGTAAGTTAGTACGCTATTTGTCACAGTTATAAGCCCTACTCAACAGCATTTACTTGAAAATTCATTGTCCACTAGACGAACCACGAAGGTAAGTCTTGCGTAGGTATGTTCAGTTGTGTGAAAGTATTGTGCGTTACAACTACTATTAAGAATATCACAAAGAAATTTTTAAATAACGTGACTCGATTTTGTTGCTTCTTTTTCAATTCAAACAGTTGAGGGGAGCGGTTACTATGGCATTGAAACCCCTTTATCGCATATACTTAAATTAAAAACTCGACTTTATTTAAGTAGCTTGTGTGTTAGTTGTTAAAATCAATCATTTAACAATAGTGTAGTTTAAGGCTCGCTCGCCATTTGTGCTCAAGCACACCACTAGTATGTATATATGTGTGTGGAAGGATGGTACGTATGCCCCTAAAATGCGCGCGCGGGAAACCTTTTTCTCCAAAAAACACGTCTTTTTAGGCTTGACCCCAGTTTATTCTGAAACTACAGCATTAAGCAAGTCTTACTTTAAACTTAAACTCCAAATTGTGAGAGAATTCCCTCGAAAACGCTTGTTTTTCAAGTCACAAAAAGTTGCTGCGACATGTTACTATGACATTGAAAACCTTTTACCAGATTGAAATTCCAAACTTCGCCTTTTTCCCCGCTAAGTGCGGCTTGTTAGTTGTCAAAAGCCACCTGTAGTCAGTACTAAGAGAGCTATCACTACTTCTGAAAAGCGTATGTAAGCACATAAATTATTAATGCTAAGGAAGCTACTACTACTCGAGGGATGCTGAGGTAAGTACGTAATTCCATATTGTTAGCTAAATATGCAAAAATAACTCTGGCCTTTCTTTTTTATAGCTAAGAGCTTGTTGTCAACAGTGACTGGTAAATTCAAATAGTCAGAATGACTCAAATTTGGTACTACAAAAGTTACCACTGCTCAAGAAAATGAGGTAAGAAAGTAATTTTGTATTTGTGTGCTAAAATTGATTGTCTTTTTTTTTTTGTAGGTGAGAGCTTGTTGTCAAGAATTCAAGATAATTCAGATGGTCAAAGTAACTTCAATTTGATACTACAGAAGTTATCAATACTCAAGAATGAGATAAGTAGTAATTCCATATTTGTTGTAAAATTACAAATAATAACACTGGTTTATTTTTATCGTAGCGGAGAGCTTGTTCAAGAGTTACTGGTGATTGAGATTATCAGAATGGTTGATGTTTGATACTACAAAAGTTACCATTAATCAGGTAAGAGAGTGATTTTGTATTTGTTTGCTGAAATAAAAGGTCATAACTGCTATTATTAACAATACTGTCAGTATTATGTTACCTAACTATCAGGCTCGCTTGCCATTTGTGCTCAAGCACACCACTAGTTTATATATATGTTTGGACGTATGTATGTCATTTTGTACTTTGACCCTCCATATTTTTGTGTTCGCTCCGCGTTCGACCCCGTCCAAACTTCACTAAACAGAATCCTCCGGTTTAGCGACCATTACCCGTATCACCTTAGAAATTGAATTGTTTACCGCTTTGAATTGTTTTGCGGGTGCAGTTAAAACGCAAAAACTTATGGGAGCTCCATTTCTATTCGAGTTAGTGGCGCGCTATTTGTCACAGTTATAAGCCCTACTCAACAGCATTTACTTGAAAATATTGTCCACTAGACGAACCACAAAGGTAAGTCTTGCGTAGGTATGTTCAGTTGTGTGAAAGTATTGTGCGTTACAACTACTATTAAGAATATCACAAAGAAAACTTAAATAACGTGACTTGATTTTGTTGCTTCTTTTTCAATTCAAACAGTTGCGGGGAGCGGTTACTATGGCATTGAATCCCCTTTACCGCATACGTAATTTAAAAACTCGACTTTATTTTAGTAGCTTGAGTGTTAGTTGTTAAAATCAATCATTTAACAATAGTGTAGTTTAAGGCTCGCTCGCCATTTGTGCTCAAGCACACTACTAGTTTATTTAGATATATGTTTGGACGTATGTATGTCATTTATTTAATAGCTCCAGCTCTACCAGAAGGTGTCAAAGCTATCAATGATTATGATGTTAAACCAATTGTTTTAATTACCTTGTACCTGCTGTCGAAAACTTAAAAGCCTCTGGATAGCATTTTTTTTTTTATCAAGCTTTGAGAAGGCATATTGAAATTTGTAACGGCAGCGGACTTGAAATTTGAAGCAGTAATTCTACCTGCCCTATATACATTCCCATAGCTTGTTTTTAGTCTGTCCTCTGGTTTCTGCTTCAACTTTCATAGCTTGGTCCCTAGATACCTTTGCGAAAGTACAAAGAGAGCCTCAGTAGGCTTCAATTTATTATATATAATATATTATATATAATATATTTATACATATTATTATTATGTATGTAGCTATATATTCTTTTTTAATGTTGTGACTTACTGTTTGATTGAAAAATCTCTTTACATTTTGATAATAACTCAACATAATTCATTGTAAGTGCTTCAGCATTGTAGAGATCAGTGAGTGGTTTAGGAAACTCGGACGAACTCAGCTTTGGAATAAAAGCCTGAGCATAGGGTTGGGTAATTTTTAATATTGCTGGCTTTTTTGCTGCACTATTTAAAACCTTAGTGAATGCATCAATTTCCTCCATAGTAGGCTGTGGTATATCTTTCTTCTTTGAAGCTTTAACTTGATTTTTGGGTTCCACACTAGAATGCTCTCTCTTCCTTCTACTGGACAAACCAGAAAATTTAATTTCAGAAACAGGAGCTGGTGAAACCTATTAAAAAGGTTAATAAAATATAATTCAAATAAGCTAAACCTACATCCTGAGCCGGAAGGAGCCATGAACATTTTTTAGAAGTACATGCTTCTGATCCACTCTTCTTTCTTGCTTCAGTTGCTTTGATTAGGTATGACAACACTGCAGCAATGTGGGAACAGGCTTCACCCAGTCTATAATTAAAATGATGGTTATATATAAAAAATTGTAAAAAAAATTAGTTGCAAATTTAACATACCCTGCCATACAAGTACAGTGGGCTGCCAAAACACCGCCTTTCTCTGAAGCTATAATCCATGGCATGTATGTTTATTTATGTGTCACCCTTTTACCAATTATTATTTGTGCTGACTCATGCCTCACACACACACACACTCTGTCTCATGGTTTTCACGCTCATGCTCAGTGGTTTAATATACTGTGGCCACTGACCATGTGCACACATTTTGGTGCTTTTATCTTATAATCCTTTTGACAGACTTTAACTTCTGTGACTTGGGTTGTGGGAAGCCCTTACAAGCTTGGTCCTGTGCAACTGGTGGCAGTCGTCTACTGTGTCTCCCCCCAGTTGCCACACCACACTTGGTGATCAGCGGTGGTCCCAGCCAGAATTAGACACTCTGTTTTCTGAGGACCAGTGGAGACAAACTACTATGCCTACTACTACTGCTTCTGTCCTACCATAGTCACTTGCAGTTTCTGTGTCAAGCCCATTGCAAGCATTTCGGCTGCATAAACCAACTCGAGCGTTGAGGGTTTCAGCTTCACTTCACTACTACTACTGCTCTGTAACTGTGTTTGGTAACCTGTGTCAGTGTTTATATGTTACATTTTGTTGTATGAACGATTGTAAGCGTTGTTGTTTTTAGTTACAGCCTGTGTTTCACTGTTTCTTGTATTTCTTTCATTTCACTGTGGCTTACAACGAGAGGCCACACCTACGGCATACCTGGAACCGCCCACTCAGGATGTAATTTGTGGACAATCCATCAGCAAATTTCAGCATTTCGCCTTCCCCTGCATCTAGTTTCAGCTCAGATTCTTCCACTATTACAGCTCCCTCACTTGATTCAGCTTCATCAGACACCACCATTGTGGAGCTAGAACGGCTTGGTCTAGGAGAAGAGAGCACTCAACAGGATTCTCAACAGGAAGAAAAGGTACCTTCTTCAGAAAGCACTGGTGCCACACCCAATCCAACTATGCTGTCTCAGATAGAGATTTTGAAGAACCTGACTGAAAGAGCCAGAGCCTGTGAATTGGATCCACATATGTATGCTTTTCCTTGCCGAGATAATGGCCAAAGCAACCACGCCCACAGTCACTCCCACTCAACAGCCGCAACACAATCATAGCAGGTATGACATTTTGGCTAAGCAAATAGGAGTAATGCACGAGGGTGAGGATATCTTTGCTGTGCTTCATAGATTTCAGTATACCCTTAAAGCAAATAATGTACCATAGCAGGAATATTTAAAAGCATTACCGGCAGTATTGGTTGGGCAGTATAAGGAAGCATATTTTAACAATGTAGAATGGTGTCAGTCATATACACAAATGATAGATACAGTTCTAGCTGTTGGTGGTTACACAGCAAATGAATGTTTAAATTCCTTTCCCAGGCCAGGTGTTATGCAGTGGTTCAATATGTGGTCATACAAGTTTGCAGTAATGCTGTATCACATGCCATTCCTAGATCACATGTCAGAGGCAGCCCTAGAGAGTGTTTCAAAGATATTTGCAGCTACTGTAGTGGCAGCTGGTATTCCCAATGATGTTAGGGATATTGTGTGCAAGACGGCTTACCCTTCCATAAATTCTTTCTTGCAAGATTGCACATCACTGTGTCCTAAGCCAGGCGCACAGGCCAGGCATGCCACGCCTCATCCATTCCAGTCTAACAATCACAGACCCTTTCACTACAGTAACAACCATGGCAGTCAAACACACAGACAGAGGTATGGTAATGACCAATCCCATTTTAGGCAGTCTTATACTCCACACCCCTTATGGCAACAAGTCACACAGTCAACACAGAACTCCCTTGCTTGCAAATCCACAATCACAACGTGATGCATCCATTGTCACTTGCTTCAGGTGTAACAAGGTCGGTCATTATGCTAAGAATTGTCCCAACAGCAACACACACTCACAGCATTATAGTAGCAATCATTCTCAGCCTCAGATGCCATCACAGCTTCAGCCACACACTGTCAATCAATATCCACAATCTCAACAGCAAGTTCAACCTGCTAGAAATTCACAACCTGCCAGACCTATCAGGAAAATTAATCATTCTTCACCAACCACTAACGTCACAGACACTGACATTCTCAACACTCACAAGGAGAAGTCAATGGCATTTTCACAGACATTATCATTGACTCTGGTGCCAGAGTCTCACTAATTTCCAGTGATTTTATTTCACCAGACATGTCACCAGTTGGCACAGTTACACTCTTTGGCATATCCCAAGTTAAAGTCACTGCCCCAATCTATGAAATTGAGGTTGTGTTACCAACCATGAAAGGCAAATGCAGGCTTGCCATGGATGATAGACTCCCACCCCACACGTTTATGTTAGGTGTGGATTTTGGCAAACAGAAACTGCTTGACTTGATGTCACAAGTGAAAGCCACACCAGTGCCAGTTATGGCAGTCACTAGGGCTATCACAGCTGAAGACACTGCCCATGCACTACTTTCTGTCATTGCCATCACGGGACCTCCCATTGTAGTCCTGTCGGACCAGGGCACCAATTTCAGGTCTAAAGTATTGACTGCACTTTATACCAGAAACTTGGGATTAACAAAGTCAGGATGGCACCTTACCACCCCCAGTCAAATGGGAGGCTCGAGAGGTTTCACTCCACCTTGAAAACCATGCTCACAAACGCTATTGATAACAAGCAACAATGGGTTGCAGTACTTGATTTAGTATTATATTTTGTCAGAAACACGCCACACAGTCGTCATGGTTACATCCCACATGAATTGCTGTTCTTGAAACCATCAGCTTTTGTGCTTTCAACACTCAAGTCTTTCTGGCTGGGTGAGCCAGAGACGAATTTAAACTTGCCTCAATTCATCCATGAGCTCAGTGCCCAAGCAGCATGCCACAATTCCATTGTAAAATCACAGCTCAGCTCTAAAGTAGCCAAAACCAGATTGGCAGCTGAGGAAACTGCTCTCTCAAACTTGAAAGTGGGAGACACAGTTTTCAAGAAGGTGCCTGGTTTGAATAAATGCCTGGAATCCTCCTGGGAAGGGCCCTACACTATTGTGAAACTGTTGCACCCAGTGAATTGCATCATTCGAAGCACATCTGCCGTCAGAAAAGACGGAGGGAAACAATGCTAGTGTGTCATCAAGCTGCTTTTGCTGCTGTTGAGACAGGGATACCGACTCCTCCCCGCTGGGCGTTTCCTCCAAAACATCATCCACTATATTTGCAACTCTGTAAATGGAAGGATTGTGAGCCAGTTTGAGTTGTGAAGCATGTACAGTTTGGGGCTTGACTTTCTTGCACACCTGGGCTTACTTCTGTCATTTCACATTCCATCAAACTCACTAGCACCACACCACAGTGGACCCCATCATATACAATTCCATTGGCATACCAGACAGAATTCAGGAAAGAAATAGAGCAATTGCTCTCACTGGGAATCATTGAGCCATCACACTCAGCATTGGTCAAGCTCACCGCTACTGTTAGGAAGAAAGATGGTGGAATTAGAATCGTGGTCGACTTCAGGAAATTGAACAAAGTCACCATACCTGAACCATTCACAATGCCATCCATTGATTTTGTTGTGTCTCAGCTTGGTGAAGCAAGGTTTCTGTCCAAACTGGACTTACTGAAAGGATTTCACCAGGTTCCATTGGCTGAAGAAAGCAAACACCTCACTTCATTTTCTTGCCTACTAGGCAAATTCCAATACAGGGTAATGCCCATCGGGCTCAGAAATGCGCCTGCAACATTTCAGCTTCTGATGCAGTCGTTGTTGCTTGGACTGGAACAATTCAGCACAGCATACATAGACGACGTCATAATTTTCTCTGCCACTTTCAGTGAACATCTCGTACACGTCTCCAAAGTGCTGGAAAGGCTAGCACAGGCAAATCTTACAGTGAAGAAATCAAAATGCAGCTGGATTTTCTACAGTTTCGACTTCCTTGGTTTCTGTGTGGGAAAAGGAAAACTCTATTCCAGCAGCTAGAGTTACTCAATTTGCCAATTTCTCACGACGACCTACTACCAAATCACAGCTCAGATCATTTTTGGGTTTATGTAATTTTTATGCAAGATTCATTTCCAATTTTGCTCACTTGTCATCTCCTTTAAATCAGTTGCTTAGACGTGACTCGCCTGACAATTTACCATGGGAACGACTGACTTGGACAAAGTTTTTCATAGTTCTATCACCCACCATACCTCACTGGTCATTCCCAATTGTGACGAAGCAGGGTGTGTGTTTTCCGATGCCTCCTTGTATGGCATAGGTGGTGTGTTATGTGTTTCCAGGTCTCAGTGCTGGGTGCCATGCTCTTTCTTCTCAAGGCAGCTGTTGCCCAGGGAACAAAAGTTCGCAGCTACAGAGCTTGAAGCACTGGCATTGCTGGAGACCGTGGAACATTTCAAACTGTACCTTGCTGGAAGAGATTTCGTTGCTTATACAGACCATCAAGCACTGTTAGGCATTCTGGAGGGAGTGCCTTCATCTGCCAAATTGACAGATGGAAACACAAACTGGAAACACAAACTGGAGGACTACTCCATCTCTATTGTCTACATCAAGGGAGAGCAGAATCCAGTGGCAGATGCACTGTCCAGGCAAGGATGGATACAGCCATTGCAGCAGCTATATCAGCAGCAACCCCACCAGCAGCAGCTACATCAGCAGCAACCACATCAGCAGCTGCTACATCAACACATCTCACTGCAGAAGCGCAGCCTATCCAGAATTATTCTCCTACTTCAGTGTCTTCTGACCAAGCACATGCTTCAGGGGAGGGGGGAGGTGTGGTGGATCCACCCACCACACACACACATAGTGCAGGACACTGTTATAACTAGTGACTGTTGTAGTGTCTTGGGCCGAACAAACACTACCCCTTCACTTTAGTTAACTCTACTTAAGTAATATTTATTAGTATCATCAAATGTTACTTATCCTAAAGAATGAATAGAAAGCATAAGGTGCATGATTAAGTAGTGAGGAAGTAATGACATCATAAAAACCATAAACCACATGTGATGAATATACTTACTAAGTACTATACTACAACTGTCTGTTATCATCCATATCCATCACCCACTGTAGCTAATGTATGTTTATTTATGTGTCACCCTTTTACCAATTATTATTTGTGCTGACTCATGCCTCACACACACACACACCCTGTCTCATGGTTTTCACGCTCATGCTCAGTGGTTTAATATACTGTGGCCACTGACCATGTGCTTCTCAGTTGTACATTTTGGTGCTTTTATCTCATAATCCTTTTGACAGACTTTAACTTCTGTGACTTGAGTTGTGGGAAGCCCTTACAAGCTTGGTCCTGTGGCAACTCTGGTGGCAGTCTACTGTGTTTCCCCCCAGTTGCCACACCACAGAGTCATTTGACAAAGTTACAATGTCTACAACAACTCACCAGGTTACGTGGAAGACTGTGTGGTCCAGTAGTATTCAAGTGAAAATGTGATTTGAATTTTGGTGAGCGGTGACACAAGGTCCTTATGGCAGGGTGGCATATGTTGATCCACCTGATAAAGTGTAGGTTTGCCTGGAAGGAAGGGGAGGAAGTGTGTTGCCACTGGCAGCCACTTTTCACTGGCTCTTTACAAACAATATGTCCTGAATTTGATACATATAATTGTTCCATTCTGTTACTATATTGTTGAATAGAGCCTGTGAAAAAGATGGAATACATCTAAATGAAGACATTTATATAAAGGAATTGATGTATACTGAGGGAGTTAGGAGTCTGTTACCAATTGCCCAACAATGGGTGCATGTGTATGCTGATGCACTGAGATGTTGCAGAGGACCATTATAGCTTAATGAGCAAAGCTTCATGTTTTCCTGCTTCAATCAGCTATTGGGCCAGCTCTTGTCAGGTAAAATGAAAATGCATTTTTAAAAGAAGTTTGAGGTGGCAGCAGCTTCCGTGGGAGTAACCTCAGCATCCTTTAGATTAAACTGCTACACGGAAAAGGGAATTTTTATTGGGTTAGCAGGTCACATAACAATGGGGGGAAGGGTGGGGGGAAGGGTGAGAGAGAGGGAAGAATTGGGATCCCTCCTCTTCCTCTAAGATTAAGTCCCTCCAAGACTTTTAGAAGTGATTGTTAAATTAATAATAACAGGACAACAATTAAACTGGTGATTTTCTAATTGTAAAGACAGAGTTTATAGAGTAACAATCAGCCCCCCCCCCCCCCCCCCCACTGCAAATCTGACCTATATATACTTGCATATTGTTCAATTCATGGTTTTAATTCTGACCTCTTTTCGAAAGAGAATGCTAGGCACTGAATCAAAGTGAGCTTGGTATTGTTTTATTTTTAAAATTTAGAGGCTTTTTTTTTCTCAATTGTTTTAAACATTGATCATTCTTGCTGGAAGCACTACATGTACATGACATTTGTTATAGCTTTCATTAATGTTTCCTCTCACTCCTCCCTGGAGTGAATCCCTGAAAGTGATCTGGCAACTTCCTCTCTTTTTTTTTTTTTTAATAGTTGGAAGGGTTAGCCCCAAACTTCCCTCATCACACACACACACACACACACACACACACACACACACACACACACACACAGGTATACACACATACATATTCTAACCTCATCATGAAACAGCTGGTTTGGCAGGTAATGCAAGGTTGAATGGGTTTGAAGAGAAGCAGTCAAGTTGTCTAGTCAACAGATAACATCATGAAGACTTGAGCAGAGGCTGGTTCCTCCGATACTTAGTTTTGAAAAAAAATAAATAAATACATACAAAAAAGAGCAGCCATACTAGGTAAATAACCATAGTCTAACCCCTAGTAATGTTTCCAACTGGCCTAATATTACACATCTAAAGCTAATAATATTACACATCTATAAGTTATAACTACTGAATCGGCATAGGAAGGGGAGGGAGAGGGGGGTGGGGCTGGAGTTCCCGCCCCCCCCTCCCCCCTCCCACAATGTTGGGACTTATTTCCTCACATGAACACTTTTAGACCATAAAACACATGCCCTTGGAGCCCCCCATGTCCTACTCAAACAAAATGTTGTTATTAACAACAAAAGTAAAGCATCAAACAAATTTAAAAGATTTATCTATTGCAATTTTAACTAGCTACAATAGATGCAGAAAATATATTTGCCATTGTGGTGGATCTTCTGACTATCTAACATGGTGTGTAAAAATATGTATAGTAAACAATTCAAGTGAAATAGAGTGCTACAACCACAGGGCAACAACATAACAATACTATAATTTTGAATGGGAAACAATAAAGCACTCACCAAAATCTTATGGAACAATAATATTGTTCCATAAGAACATATATATATATAATATTATTGTGTTTCTAGTTCTTAAAAAAAAACAAAAAAATTTACCAAGATTTGCGGCATACCAGTACTCTGGGGAGGATGGTCACGAAGAGAAGTAAGGTATAATCATCAGATGATTTGGAAAAAGGACCACCAATGTATCATCAAAGTCATTTCGCGGACGATGATACCTTACCCAGCGTAGGTTGTTCTCATTATTGTGCGAGGAAAAAAGGTACTTCCTTAAATTTATTACAGCAAATAATGGTCCCCAATTTGGAACCCCAGCAGCAGTGAGATAGGAAACCATGGTTTGCTTGCTAAAGAACCCTTATCTTTTCAAATTCTGTTCAGGCACAACCTCACATGGGTGGCTCACATGATGGCAGTTGCTATAGAATTTGCAACAGCAGTGTACCACTGACTGCAGACTCTTGTGGAGTTAATTGTTAGTCTTGCTCCAAGTATTTCCTATAATTCATGGCATGAGAATTAATTTATTGTAATGTAAGTATTCTTATTGTTAGGGGGCTAATAGAGCACTATTGTTAGGGTTCAGCAAGACTTACTTTGATCAGAATGAAATTCACTGGCAGGTGCTCAAAAATACTACAACAAACTTGTGGTGGCTTAGCACCAGTTTTGGTCACTTTCCAAGAAAAATGTTTTCCTGCTTCAATCAGCTATTGGGCCAGCTCTTGTCTGGTAAAATGAAAATGCATTTTTAAAAGGAAATCAAAATATTGATAAACAGCAGGTGGCATCAAGAAGTCATAGAACTTAGGAAGTTTGAGGTGGCAGCAGTTTCAGTTATATATAAGGGGAGGAGTAACCTCAGCATCTGTTAGATTAAACTGCTACACCAACATCGGAAAAGGGAATTTTTATTGGAGGAGGGGGGGGGGGAAGGGTGATAGAGAGAGAGAAGAATTTGGCATCCCTTTCCCCTCCTCTTCCTCTAAGATTAAGTCCCTCAGACTTTTTAGAATTGCATTGTTAAATTAATAATACAGGACAACATTAAACTGGTGATTTTCTATTGTAGACAGAGTTATAGAGATAACAGCAGTCCTCAACCCCCCCCCCCCCCTTCAAATCTGACCTATATATACTTGGCATTTTTCAATTGTTCAATGCATTGTTTTCAATGTTCAATTCATGGTTGTAATATGCGGGACCTCGTTTTTGAAGAGAATGCTAGGGCACTGAATCAAAGTAAGTGTTGGTATTGCTTTACTTTTAAATTTATTTTAGAGGCTTTTTTTTTCTCATTGTTTAAACATGATCATTCTTGCTGGAACACTAAACATGTAGCATGCTATTTGACATTATAGTCTTTCATTAATTTTCCCTCTCACTCCGCCCCGGAGTGAATTCCTGAAGTGGATCTGGCAACTCAGAGGCTGATTCCTCCTATACTTAGTTTTGAAAAAAATAAAAAAATAAAAAAATTACAAAAAAGAGCATCCATACTAGGTAAATAACCATAGTCTAACCCCTAGTAATGTTTCCAACTGGCCTAATATTACACATCTAAAGCTAATAATATTACACATCTAAAGTTATAACTACTGAATCTATGAGAGATGTATTAGCAGTGGCATGGGAAGGGGAGGGAGGAGGAGGGAGAGAGGGAGGGCTGGAGCTCCTCCCACTCCCCCCTCCCATAATATTGGGACATAATTTAAAGAGGTACTTACTTCCTCACATGAACACTTTTAGACCATAAAACACATGCCCTTGGAGCCCCCCATGTCCTACTCAAACAAAATGTTGTTATTAGCAACAAAAGTAAAGCATCAAACAAATTTAAAAGATTTATCTATTGCAATGTTAACTACAATAGATGCAGAAAATATATTTGCCATTGTGGTGGATCTTCTGACTATCTAACATGGTGTGTAAAAATATGTATAGTAGACAATTCAAGTGAAATAGAGCGCTACAACCACAGGACTACAATATAACAATACTATAATTTTGAATGGGAAACAATAAAGCACTCACCAAAATCTTATGGAACAATATTGTGTTTCTAGTTCTTAAAAAAAA